>Ga0310696_10000056_pt1 | contig 195978 bp, 138 predicted proteins | sample AusTroGonzalo_MG_4_FD_203885 | JGI IMG/M metagenome (GOLD analysis project Ga0310696, IMG submission 203885) | Bovine rumen microbial communities from tropical cattle in Woodstock, Queensland, Australia - Gonzalo_02 (v2) (version 2) | ecosystem: Host-associated > Mammals > Digestive system >...
TGGTTGTATTTTTTCATTTCAACACAAAGGTAATCATTTTTCCCGGATTGTGCCGATTAATTTCGGCACTTTCTTTTTACCTAGTGTTGCACTTACAAGTTGAATTTAAGGATTGAGGCGTTTCCCTCTGGATATTAACAATCATCACAATTTGCTCAACACCTCAAAGAGACGGTGGTTGTCCTTACGGTCACGAATGGCTATGCGTATATAATCGCCCCCATTGAAGGCCTTCTTCGTACTGCAGTCTTTCACCAGTATGTCGCGCTTTATCAGTTCAAGCGACAAACCATGCGAAGTGTAGCCCTCTTTCACTCGGCACAGAAAATAGTTGGCCTCACTCGGAAACACTTCAATAAAAGGAATTTGTCGCAACTCTGCAAAAAAGTTGTCACGCTCGGTTCTGAACTTGTCGCAGGCCTGATTATAATCCTTGCGATACTTGCTGAATATCTGCATGAAGAACTCACCATACGAGTTGATGTTCCATATTGAAACCTGCTTTTTCAACTTCGCAATCAAATCGCAGTCGCCCGATGCCATGACTCCAAGCCTTAAGCCTGGAACACCATAGCTCTTGCTGATGCTCTTCACCACTACAAGATGGGGGTTTTCTGCAAGTATTGTGTTGTCGAATAGTGAGAATGGGCCTTTGTGAGTGGCAAAATCAACGAACGATTCGTCAACCACAAAACGGATGCCTCTAAACCTGGTCCACTCCAGCAACCGCAGCAAATCTTTATACGGGATATAATTGCCCGAGGGATTGTCTGGATTTATAAGTAGCAGAGTGTCTATGTTCTTGTTATCGAAAAATGAGGCGAGATCATCGGCAGTATATCTGAATCCCTCGTTTTGCGGGATATACTGCAATATTTTTTCTTGGTCGATTCGGTTGGGGTACTCCTCAAATGTTGGCTGCACATTGCCCAACCGATTGGTCCAATTCTCCATTAAACTCTTTATAAGCTCCGCCGCACCATTACCCACCATAATATAATCCTGACGAACTCCAAAATTGCGCGCAGCGAGCAACGAGTTCACCCGCATCCCTGATGGATATTCGCGCATCAATGTTTCAAAGCTGGCATTTATCTCCTCCACCATTCGACGCGGAGGAAAAAACGGATTGACCAGGTAGCAGAAGTCAGTCATCTGAGGATAACGCCAATAGCCTCCATACCGCGACATAAGCGCCCTGTAACGTTCATCCTCCGTGGGTGCGAACATTCCAGAGGCTATATCAAGATCCTGAACGTCGTCAATCTCATACCACAAATTTCCCGATAGCGGCAAGGCCATCAACGGCAAATTCCGCAAGTGCAATATAATTCGCAAAACCTGTTCATAATACTCGTTGTATCCAAGCGCGGAGCTGTACGCCACCAGGAACGGAACATAGTACTTGGCAGAAAACTGCTGGCTGAACTTGTATATGTTCACAGTTTTGTAGTAATTCTGCAAATTATCAAAGTCAAACTGGCTTCTGTCAATTAGTCGCGTGATATGCTGGTTTTCGTCAAGAGTGACGACCGTCCCATCCATCCAATTCTCGTATTTATCCACCAATGCCACGTTGGGGAACGGCTCGTCAACAATCTTGCGCACGACCGAAGACTCGAAAATAATATCGCTTTCAAGCAGCAGCGTGTCGTCGGCCAACATATAGTCTTTTGCAAGATAAAGTGAGTATATGTTGTTGGTCTTGTCGAATATTTTGTTTTCCACATACTCAACTGGGATTCCTTGGTAGTTATCACCAACATAATCTCTCACATTTTGCGCCTTGTATCCAACGACCAAAACAACTCGAGACACTCCAACATCTTTCAACGTGGCCAAAGCTCGGTCTATCAGCCTCACTCCGTTTACTTCAAGCATACACTTTGTGTTGTTTCTCGTGTATTCGCCCAGCCTCTCCCCCATTCCTGCCGCCAAAATTATAGCTTGCATTTCTCTTATTTTTATAAAAAGAAGATGCAAAGATACTGAAAAAAACGCACAATACGACAAAAAGAGAAAAGCGGCCGACAGGTTTCCGCCCGACGACCGCTTTCTTTAAGAAATCTGCATCATGAAAATATCACCTCAACAGCATTACCTGGCCAGTAATCTCATTCTTCACATCTGGATATACCTCGGTGGAATAGACAATGCGATAGACGTATGACCCGTTGGTGCAGGGCACTCCTTTGTGCGAGCCATCCCACCAGTCGTGTATATCTTCGCTGTGAAAAACATGAATACCACTGCGGTTATACACATCCATCTGGAATCTGATAATTCCTATTCCGACGGCACCAAACTTTCGGTTAATCTTCAATTCGGGAGTGAACACATTCGGCACATAGAGCCCTTCGCGCAACATAGGCAGCACCACACGGGATGTATCTGTGCACTGGTCGCTGCCTGCAATGAGCACCAGAACAACCGAGTCAACTTTGTCTGATGCGGTGCCATATATCTCGTTATCGTCGCCGTAGTAGATATCATCCACATACCACTGGTGCCAAGTTTCCGTCTGGGTGCGATTGACGGCGTTCCAGTCGAGCAATTCTCTATACAGGGCCGTGGGATTCACCTCCATCTGCGCATCTACCACCGACACCGGGTTGAGCGAGATAGTGTCCATAACCGCGCACTGCATCAATCCTTCAAATCCAGCCAGCACTGTGAACAGCGTGAGGTGCGTCGGAGATACCGTTATACTACGTTCTGTGGCCTGCTCCGACAATCCTGCTACATTGGGTACCGAATGCCACTGGAACGCATGGGCCGAAGTCTGAGCCGTCACTGTATAACTGGCAGCCTTGCAGTCGTACTCATACCCTATTCTCACCGCCGGACGAGGCACCACCAGCAAGTATAGCGAAATGGTGCTGTCACAACCATGTACAGTTCTAATGACATTCTCATATGTACCGCTCTCTATCAACGAACGGTTGAAAAACATGTAGCTCTCGCCCGCACATATCGTATCTCCATACTGGTAGCTGTCGCTGTAATAGATGGTGATGTCTATACGTAGCAAGCTGTCGCATCCATAATAGTCGTTGAGATGGTGTTCTGCCTGTGTGCTTGCTCCAAAGTGCTGTCCGTACCACTCATAATGGTCACATGCGGTGGCCGAGAGATCTGTCACTGACGAACGATGAATGACCAGATGCAAAGTGTCAACGCTTGGACATCCGGCATCATTGTTGTAGCTATAATAATACGTACCACTTTCACCCAAAGTTTGGTTTCCTCTATCCCAATCGTAGCTATCACAAGACTCCGCAACGTAGCCTGTGCTTGTGTTTCGCAGCAACGTGAGGGTAAGTGTATCTACACTCGGACAGTTTTCTGGTGTATAGTAAACCTGTGATGTATAAACACCGTCGAGAGTGTAGGTGGTTCCATTCCATTCATAGCGATCGCAAGCATCGTCCACCACATAGTTGGTCGAGCTATTGTAGTTTACGGTAAGATAGAGTGTATCAACACTGGTGCAGCCATCGGCAGTCAGGTATGTGTTATAATATGTATCACTTACTGTATATGGCCCATACAAATTTCCATTGTTGTCCCAAGTGTATTGATCACATGCCACCACGGTATAACCTGTCGAGGTAAGCTGATGCACAGTCATATTTATAACATCCGAGGCTGTACATCCATTGTTGTCGGTGAATGTGACTGTGTACTGGATATCCTGCATCGGTGCAGCCATTGCCTGGTTGCCGGCGATAGCCGTCAAACCTTCGGTGGGAGTCCAAACATATTGCTGTTCTCCGTTAGTTGAGTTAGCCTGAGCTTGTAGCAATATAGACTGCCCTGCACAGATAACTCCCGTCTGGCTTGTCTGGTTGTTCTCGTCCACACTCAGCACATCAACCGTAATATGCGAGCCTGGTATCACGATATCCACATAGGCGGTGTCACGGTTATTACAGGCATCGCGAACCACCAAACGCACCGTCACAGTAGAGTCGTCCATGGGCTGGTGGAACAACTCGGTGCTCGGAGGCGTTTGTTCAACAAAGAATGTCTCGCTGGAGCAATGCTCGCTGGCAACGTCGCTGGTAGCCCGCAGCGTAACATCCGACAGGTCTGGCATACTGTACTGACAGTTGTTTCGCGCCACAGATTGCGTTTCTGCCATATTCATCAAGGCATCCACGTCAATATGTGGTGCCACCGTGTCGTGCACTATATATCGGTAATTCCATACATACGGCACATTATCGCAGTCCACAAAAGTATATTTGTAGTTACGCCAGCCTTCACAATCCGTACCGCCTTCTGTCACTTCTGCCTGAGGTCGTTCAATGGTGAGACCACACACATCCTCAACCTCTGGCACCACGAATGTCTCTGTGGCATCAAGGAAACACGCCACACTACTCACTGTGTCAGGCTCTGTGCCAACAATGTGCGGAGTTGTAGTGTGATGCACCACATAAGTGAATTGCCAAACAATCGTATTACCTCCACAGTCAGTGTATGTGTAGTTATAGACAATATTCCCGTGGCAGCGGTCGTTTGCCACATAATCCGAACTATCTATTACCAGCACCGGCGGGTTGGTTTCCGACGAGTTGATGGTGTCACCGCAGCTGTTTATCACCACTGGCAACGTGGGCACCACGGCTGGGTCATTCACGTTGTAACACTCTATCGTGTCTATCGTGTCTATATCTGGTATGGTGAACTCAGGCGGATCTACCTCATACACATAGCTCCATGTATATTGTTCGCCGTGAATGGTGTAGGTGTAGGTATATGTGACGTATCCGCATGTGTCGTTAAAACCACTCGAATAAGTCGTGTCTGGATATTCGCCGCTATCCCACTGCTGATCAAACGGTATTCTCACTCCGCAATCCTCAATGTCTGGATACTGCGCTGCCGTGGGCACCGTCGCCTGCGCCAGACAGTTCACCGTGCGTGCGCTGTCAATCGGCGGATGGAACTCGTCAGGACGCACATCGCACACATAATACCAGTCATACGTCCTGCCGTCGCAATCGGTGTAGCGATACTGGTACGATACATATCCCGAATCATGTTCGTTGAGATACGATGTACGGCTTATCGAATCTGGCACTATCACATCACCGCAATGGTTGGTCAACGTGTCCGGTGTCGGCCTGTAGTTCATCGCCGCATTAGCGCAAGTATATGCCACCGTGTCGTTGTCGGGTACAATCAACGCCGGATGCTCAACATAGCGGATGTAGTTCAGCGTGACATCGTGTGTACCCGAACAATCGGTATAGACATAGTTGAACGTACGGTAGCCCGTACAGTTGTTCTGATCGTCATTGGTGTGCGTATCGACCGAATCTATCACTGGGGTGAGCTGTTCTCCACAGGCGTCAATCACAACGGGTGTCTGTGTCGGACGGCTGGCCGAGTCGAAACACGGCACCGTGTCATGGTCGGGGTTGAATCCCTGCACCACTGTCGGTTCTTCTCCCTTGTCTATATAGTATCTGAAATACCAGTGGTAAGCCAGCTCGTCAGCCGGGCCGTCAACTCCTGGTATATACGACGGGTCGTAGTAGTTGTAGTAGTACGTCACCGTGTCCTTGCAGTTGTGGTCGGTCCTCACTATCGACGAGTCGGCGTAAGGCTCCACCACATTGCCGCACACATCAACCACCGTGGGCAGCGTGGGCCGCACCACCAGCGTATCGCAGTTCACATATGCCACCGTGTCCACAAACGACGTCGGGTCTGACGGGTCTTGCGGCACCTCGTGCGGGTCGGTGTGGCGACTCACATCGAAGCGGTAAGTCCACTCGTATGTGTTCTCTCCCGTGCAGTCGGTATAGACATAGTGATACGTGCGCGTACCTGTAACGTTGTCGTGCGTAGCGTCAGTCAGCGTGTCGGCGTATGTCGGCACAGGCGTTTCCAGCGTGTCGCCGCATTGCGACACTATTATCGGCAGCGTAGCTCCCCATATCGTGTCCTTGTCGGCATAGCATGAGTCAAAGCACTGCGCGTCACCGCTTCTCGATGCCATCGAGCCCGTCTCGGGGTTCAGCACCTCGTGCGGCACCGTCGTGGGCGCAATGTTGTATTGGAAGTGCCAATACTTCTCGCGTCCCGCGCAGTCTTTGTAGTGGAAGGTGTATATCACAGTATCCTTACATCCGTTGCTTATAACAGTGCGTGCCGTGTCAAGTGGCTGCAACGTGCCGCCGCAACCATCCGACACCGCCTCAAGTACCGGCAGCACAGTATCTCTTATACACTCTAGGTCTATGTTCACCGAATCGGGCGGCAACACAAACTCTGGAGGTTCCACTTCATACACATAGTTCCATTCGTAGGTTATTCCGTGTACATCGTAGTGATACCTAAACGAAACCGTTCCGCAGTGGTTGTCAAAGTCGTCAGAAAGAACCACAGTCGAGTCCTTCATTGGTATTACGTCCATACAATCCACAAAGTCGGGACGCTGGTCTGCCCGTGGTGTCGCAGTGTCGCTTATGCAGCTCACCTGTCGCAAACTGTCAGCTGGCGGGTTGAACTGCTCGGGCGTCACATTGCACACATACGCCCAGTCATACACGCTGTCATCGCAATCGGTGTAGGTGTAGTGGTATATCACCGTACCCGTGTCATGCACCAAGCTCACTATCGGGTTCAGCGGGTCTGCCACAGGCCTAATAGTGTCGCCGCACTGGTTGACCAGAGTGTCGGGATGCGGCTCGTATGCCATCGCAGCATTTACACAGGTGTAGTTCTCCGTCACCGTGTCTGGCACATCGGGCGTCAACAACGGGTGCGCCACATATCTTGTGTACTCCCATGGAAGGACATTCGTATTCGTGCAGTCCTTATACTTGAAGGTGTATTTCACATAACCCGTGCAAAGTTCGTTTCCTCCTCTTGTGTCGTGATGCTCATCCCTTATCGTGTCAAACGGCACCAGCGTGTCCAAACAGCCGTCCAAGACAACTGGCATCACCGACGGCAGTACGGCATCGGCAAAGCAATCTACCGTGTCGTAGTTCGGCGTCACATCCTCCACAATCTCCGGCATCTGTGTACGGTCAATATAGTATCTGAAATACCAGTGGTAAGCCAGCTCGTTGGCCGGGTAGTCAACTCCTGGTATATACGATGGGTCGTAGTAGTTGTAGTAGTACGTCACCGTGTCCTGGCAGTGGTGGTTGGTTCTCACCACAGACGAGTCGGCGTAGGGTTCCAGCACATTGCCGCACACATCCACCACCGTGGGCAGTGTGGGCCGCACCGCCATCGAGTCGCACTTCACATTTGCCACCGTGTCAACCAGCGAGGTCGGATCCATCGGGTCTTGCGGCACCTCATGCGGGTCGGTGTGACGGCTCACATCGAAGCGGTAAGTCCACTCGTATGTGTTCGCTCCCGTGCAGTCGGTATAAACATAGTGGTACGTGCGCGTACCCGTCACATTGTCGTGCGTAGCATCGGTCAGAGTGTCCGCTCTCGTCGGCACTGGCGTAGCCAACGTGTCACCGCACTGCGACACTATTATAGGCAGCGTGGCTCCCCATATCGTGTCCTTGTCGGCATAGCACGAGTCGAAGCACTGCGCGTCACCACTCCTCGCCGCCATCGTGCCAGTCTCGGGGTTCAACACCTCGTGCGGAGCCGTGGTCGGAACTATGTAATAGATATAGCTCCAGTCTCCCGAACGAGCGCAGTCTTCATAATGGTAGGTGTATATCACTGTGTCTTTGCAGCCGTCTCCCTTGATGGTGCGCACCGGCCCTGTCGGCGTGATATACTCGTCTATTCCTCCCTCACAGCCAGCATGTCTTACCGTTGGCAAATCGCCAGGCCCCGGCGCAACGGTGTCCGCGATGCACTGCAGCGTGCGGTTCTCCGTGTTGGCTGGAATGCTGAATGCCGGCGGATTGTATATGTAAGCGTAGGTATAGTAGTAGTCTTGTGCAAACACCACATAATGGCTGGTATAGGTTATCATATAGCAGCCCCTGTCGCTTGCCACACTATCGCGAATAAAGTCATCAAACGCAATAGCATTCCCGCACACCTCCTCGCTCGGCTTCGCAGGCTCCGTTATCAAGCCTATGCAGGTCACCGTCACCGTATCGTTCGGGTAGCCGTCAAACGCATCTGGTTTAATCACATGCTTTCTACGCCAGATATATTCACGGCCCGAGCAGTCGGTATATTTCCAGTTGTACACCACCGTGCCGTTTCCTGTTCCATCGACATTTATCACAGGCGTGGCTGTCGTCATTTGTCCGCCCAACCCGTCATCTATCGGGTCGCCATTTTCGTCAACTGGTATCGGTGTCACCACTCGTCCGCAGGCGTCACGCATCTCGCCGCTCGGCGTGTTGAACGAGACTGCCTCCAACGCCGCATTAGTACACGGCAGCGTGTCCACCAGCTCCGTAGGATTGTTCATCGACAGCTCCCTCAGTGTCACATTGTATGTGAACGTCCATGTGGTGTCGTGCCCCTCGCAGTCCCTATATGTATATGTGAATTTCGTGGTGTCCATACAAACGCGTCCCGTCATCACAGGTGTAGGCGTGTAGGTATCTGGTGTTATCGTATGTCCGCAACCGTCCGTCACCGTGGGCAGCACAATGCGTGTATAGTTATAGTTCAACCCCACCGCACTATCGACACAACCTATTTCCACCTCTGTCGGCACATCCGAGATAGTGAATGCATGCTCTGCAATATGTACGTTGATATGCTGATACACCGAATCCTGGTTGCCGCACGAGTCGGTCACCACATAATAACGGCGTATCCTGTAGCCGCAAGTCACACTCGCAAACACACTGTCTCTATGGCTTACTATCAATGCCGATGACTCGATGCAGTTATCGTCCAGCACCACTCCCAAATCGTTATGCAGTGCTGTCGGCGTCGTCACAGCGGGATAGAGTGTGGTCAAATCCGACGTACATCCGTCTATATCCACCTCGGCAAGTTCTTTGCCGCCGCCAGCCGCCGTCACCGTCGGCGCAGTAGTGTCTATGGCGCTTATCGTCATGCTGTCCGTCACCGAGCATCCATGGTTGTCCATAACCGTCACCCCTACCCTGTAGTCAACGCCGCATGTATGAGGTATCGTAGCCGTGTCACGGCTGTCGTGAACCTGCTGTACGAAAGTCACACCCGCACCGCCATAGGTATAAGTATATGTAGCCGTGCCATCGGCTCCGCCCAGCGTCGTGTTGAATGACAGAGTGTCTCTGTTCGGGCATATCGGATAGGTGTCCGTGCCAGCGTCATAATCTCCCGACGCGTCGTTGTCCATCGTCAGTGTCGGCACTGGCTGCACATATATCTGCTTCGTAGCTTTCGAGGTGCATGCTCCTCTCGTCACGCTCACCGTCACAGTCTTGTCGCCTTCCGAGGTCCAGGCCACCGTTATTTCCCTCGTGCCTGCTCCGCTCGTTATCGTTCCGCCATCTACAGTCCACGCATAGCTGTCACCCACCATCGTCGCCGTCTCTCTTATTGTCATCACATTGTTGGTCAGCGACGTACTTGAGCTGATACACACCGTGTCCTTGTTCGCCACACCTCCTACTTCTGTCACTATAACTGGTTTCACCGTGTCTGCTACGTTGAACGTTATCTTCACCGAGTCTTTGTTACATGCCGGCGACTGGTCGCTCAGCACTCTTATCCAGTATTCGTTTGTGTCTTTCGGGTTACCAAACACCAGCACTGTGTCATACACTCCCGCCTCGGCGTGGTGCCTGTTCTCCACCGTCACCCTCTCCGCTGTGCCTATGCTGCTCGTTGCATCGTAGGTCGCGTTCCTTATCTCCACCTTTATCGTGTCTATCGAGTCGCCCAGGCATATCGACTGCGTCAGCTCGTCATAGCCCGCCAGCGGCGTTATCACAGGCGACGGGTTCAGGTCTACCCTTATCTTAGCCGTGTCCGTACAGCCGTTGTTGTCTATCACCACAGCCTGGTATGTCGTGTCAGGCCCCAAGCCTATCGGATAGCTCGGGTCCGTATGCGTGAACCCCGCTGGAGTCGACGTCCAATACACATGCTCCGTTCCGTTGGGCTGCGTCACCGTAGCCGTCAGCGACACCTGCTCCCCAAGACATGCCGATGTGTCAACCCTGTTCGTCGTCAGCGACAAGTTAGTCATCAGGTGCACAGTGTCCTGCGGTATCACCACCTTCACATGCACCTGCGCGCTGTCGCTGCAGGTGTCCTTCACCGCTATCATCACATCTATCGTGTCGTTCTTGTTCGGGTTCTGCAGGTATTCCTCCAGCGCCGCAGGGCTCTGCTCTATGATTCGCAGATAGGCGTCGCCGCAGTTGCCGTGCGCGTTGGCCAGCACCGTACCGCTCAGGTCGGGTATAAGGTATTTACATTCGCTGGTCTTGGGCGTAGCTGTCACCGCAGCGATTGCATCAACCGTCGGCTTGCTCGTCGGGAACTGGACGTATATCTCCTCGTATATCGAGTCTTTGTTGCCGCACAAATCCGTCACCACATAGTATCTCCTTATCTTGTGTCCGCAGGTCACTCCTTCCGTCATCACGCTGTCGCGGCTCGTGAGCGTAAGCTGGCTCAATGGCGTGCACAGGTCCGCAACCGTCACCCCCAGCGTGTCCTGCAGTCCTGCCGCAGTATGCACCGTCGGATGCGCATTAGTCAGCACCGTAAGGTCGCAGCCTGTCTCCTGTACAAGAGTGCCCCATGTCCCGGGCGTCGTGAAGGTCGGCGCCGTCACATCGCTGGCATGTACCGTCATGCTGTCCGTCACCGAGCAACCATGGTTGTCCATCGCCGTCACCCCTACCCTGTAGTCAACACCGCAGACGTTGGGTATAGTAGCAGTGTCGCGGCTGTCGTTCACTACCTGCGCAAACGTCAGGTCGCCTCCGTAGGTGTATGTATATGTCGCCGTGCCGTCTGCTCCACCCAGCGTCGTGTTGAACGACAACGTGTCGCGGTTCGGGCATATAGTCACCTCGTCGCCACCACCTGCTATCGAGCTCACATCTATCGTCGGCACTGGCTGCACATATATTATCTTGCTCTTCACCGACCTACAGTTAAGCGCTCCGTGCGTCACCGTAACTGTCACCGTCTTGTTTCCACCTGATGTCCACTTCACAGTTATCTCCCTCCCGTCACTGCCGCTTATTATCGTGCCGCCATCCACCGTCCAACTCCAGGAGTCGCCATCGACACCTGCGGTCTCACGGATGGTCATCACCGTGTCGGTCAACGACGTGGCAGATGTAATACAAACTGTATCCTTCCCACTTGTTCCGCCTACCGCGGTCACTATCACAGGCTCGATGGTGTCAGTCACGTTGAATTTTATCTCCGCCGACTTCGCATCGCACACTGGCGACTGGTTGCTAATGGTCGCAAGAGTATAGGTGCCTGTGCCCTCAGGCTTGCCTGTTATTATCACAGTGTCCGGAGCCGCGTCGTGGTGGCGCACCGTCACCGTCACTCCTGCCGCAGAGCCTATGGTGCTCGACGGGTCATAGTAGGCGTTCTCTATCTTAACTTTTATCGTGTCTATCTCCTTGCCTTCGCATATCGACTGTTCCAACTCGTCATATCCAGTCACTGGCGTAATAACAGGATCGGGGTTCAGCGCCACATGCACGTCAGCTGAAGCCGTACAGCCATTCGCATCCGTAACTACCACATGATAGGTCGTGTCGGGGTTTCCTGGATTCAACTCCAATGGATAACTCGGGTTTGTCCTACTGAAACCAGCAGGCATCGAACTCCACACGCTTTCCTCTGTGCCGCTGGGGTTAGCCACCGTCAATGTCGTGGAAACTGCATAACCCGTACAGGCAGACGTGTCGATCGTGTTAGTAGTTGTCGAGAGGTTCGTCGATATAACTAGCGAGTCTCGCGGTATCACCACCTGTACATGAGCATGGGCGGTGTCGCCGCAGGTGTCTCTCACTATTACCGTCACATCTATCGTGTCGTTCTTGAGCGGATTTTGTCGGCGTTCGGTAAGCGAGGCCGGTGACTGCGACAATACCCGCAGACCCGCTGCTTCGCAACCTGTGGTGCGTGGCAACACCGTGTTGGTCAGGTCGGGTATAGTGTATGCACAATCGCTGCCTTTGGCCACCGCAGCAACCACAGGCATGGCGTCGAAGGTGGGTTTTGTGGTCACCAGCCAAGCGTGGCGTATCGTGTCGCCAGCTGCCGCCATGCCGCACGAGTTAGAGTAAGCCGCCGCCCAGTAATTCGAATGGTGGCAACCGTTGTCCACCTCCGTGCCGGCCGTCACAGTGGCAACTGCCGACGGGTTGCAGGCATCCGTCACCGTAAAGCTTGCAGCCGAAGGTACAAATCTTTCATTTCCCGCATCGCATCCCCAATCCTTGTTGGCATCCAATCCAGACTTCACCGCGATTGATGGAGGCGTGGCAATGGTTATGAATGAGCTGGTAAAGGTATCGACACAGTGGTGCACTGTCTCGGTCACAATAAGAGTGTCAAAGTATGTACCACAGTCGCCATCGCTTGGAATAGTCGCGGAAGTATGAGTACCACTCGGTGTTCCTGCCGTAATGGTTACAGGCATACCGTCACGTCCCGCACGCCATTCGTAAGAATACGTACCCGTTCCGTTCACATCGGCGCTCAAGGCATAGCTACCGCCTGCTGCCAATGGACACCCACTGGCCAAAGGCTGTCGCAGCGTGTCATCCACCAACGTTAATAGTGGTATATCCGTTCCAATCTCAACAGGTGTCAAGGTGTATGAACAAGAATTGAACGCATCGGTTATCACTACGCTATATGTACCAGCAGGTACATTGTTGAAAATTCCCGTCTGGTTACTGCCCAATTCATTAACCGTATAGGTAAACACATTTCCTGTTATAGTCTGCGTTGTGGACGCGGTTACGCGGAAACTGCCATTATCAGAGCCGACACAGGTAGCATTGTGGCTCTCAGCAAGCACTCCTGTTATACGGTTTTTATCTATTTTGTGCGATTCAAGACGCGGACAACCATAGTTGTCCAACGCATAAACATCATGCCATCCACCATTTGAACCATACAGAACATCCCTGAACCTACCAAGCGAAGTTGGCCCCTGCGCATAACTCACCATATCTGCTGGATTGATTGAAGTGTCAGGGTCAAACACAGGGTCGAGATAAAAGGTGAAAGGCTGATGGTCGGCGTATGCATCAGGCACCTCTATCCATATTTTACCACCGTTGCCGTCGCAGTCGCACATAGTGTCATGGACTGACAAAATCAACTCGCGCACATCGAATACGAAAGGAGCTATGGAATCATTGCGACAACCGAAATTGTCAATGGTGGTGATGTTGCAATCCACCGTCCCTCCCGTAAAATTGGCTGGAGGAGTCAATGTAACATGGTCATTAGTTATAGTGTTTTCGTCCCAGGTCCCGCAAGACAACCACACCGAGTCAAGTTCGGCATTGTAGCCCCAGACATCGCGAAGACTGTCCTCGCACAAAGCAAGTTCCCAACTGAACAGCCAACCGTTATCGCACTTGTAACCGTCCTGCACTTTTATTGACCATTCGCCGTTGAACGGACAGTCTCTAAGAGCTGTTTTAAACTCGTCGTCGGGGTAATAGATGTTTGTCATGCCTGAACTATTCGACGGCTTGACTATATACACCTTATGGCAATTAGCTGTAGATGACGTAGCAGTGGAGTTCAACCACGCATCATTATTTGTGGTGTATGTCTGGTTGCCTTTATAGTAAACTTTCGCTTTTCTAATATCAGAACTTGCTGTGGCTGGTGTCGAATAACCAGTGTAGGTATATCCCAAATCCTTTGCACAGGACCATATATATTCATAGCCTGTTCCCGGACGGTTGTCAATATGGCTATTATGTAAGTCTGGATCACAGGCTTGGACATCAGTGGGCAGGTGACCAGCCTCGTTTTCAGGCTCCCTTGTTATTCCAAAGTGGGCGTTGGCATTCTGAGTTTGACCATACAGAGTACTCCAACCTATTCCTACATTCTCGGTAGAAGAACAGTTACAGTCGGCATCTTGGTATTGTTTCAGTTTGAGAATATTGGCTGATTGGCGCACGCCACTGGCATTTTCCGGACATATCAATTGTATGCTGAGGTCTCCGATATATGAATGTTCAATATTGAGTTTCAAATAACGAATATCGCTGTTGCTACGAATAACTGAGTTTTCACGGAACTGGTAGAAATTAACCGACGAGATATACGAGCAGCCGCCAGAATTCGCAGGATCGTCATCATCCATACAGTCTTGGACACCTGTTTCTCCGTTTATACGCCTGCAGTTCATTCCGTCGGGGAGGTAAATAGTGTCTTTATGGCCATCGACGGCATTAGTTAGAGGGTGGCTACGGTCAACCCGTATAAAGTCCACACCATTCTTGACATATCCAACCGATATGTCACTGGGCATACCAGGACATATAGTGAATGGTTCATCCATAACTGTTTTCACCTTGATGCCGTCAGACACTCTGATTCGCCCAGGCATAACAATCAAGTTTCCTTCACAGCCTGGCACGGTTGCTTTGAAAATAAGGTCATAGCCTACAACGCTGTCGAATGTGGGTGAGTAATCCGGTGCTGGCGGCACAAACTCATTTCCCATTACGGTTTTAGGCATATACAAGTTGGCGTATTGGAACTTATATTGCGGATTGCTTAACGAACATCCGCTGCCATCTTTTGCATCAACTCTCACGGTAAGCGTTTCATGCTTACAAAGGTCAAAATTATAATATCCATCAGGACTACGATGCAAGGTATCTCTTGCACGGCCATTGCGTACATAGGTGACAACCAAAGCGGAATCGGCTATGCAGCAGGGAGATCCATAGATAGCATATAGGGTAACGTCCATCAAGAGAGGGAATGAGCCACCAGGGTAATAGTCATCACCCGAACCGTCGCGATTGGTGTTCCATTTCACAAAGACCTTGTTTGGGTCACTGCAGGTGGGTATTTCACTACTCAAAACGACCATACCGAGACCCACAACATCCGGGGGTGCTGGCGAGGCATCTCCTGTACAGTTGTATTCAGTGTTATATGTGAGCGTTTTGAACTCTCGCGCACGCACTATATATTGTGCCGTGTTGGCACAATATTCAGCATCAGCCTCGATGGTGGCGGTTATAATAACCTCTCCTGTTTGGGATGAACTCATGGTAACGGTGCCGTCTGACGTAACAGTGGCCAACGTTTCGTCCGACGATGAAAATCTTGGAGTTCCTCCTGTGGTGTTGATAAGAACGGGAGCGTGGAAAGGTGTTTGCAAAACATGCATCACCTCATTCGTATCGTATTTAAACTGTCCATTGCGCAACCTGCAGTTATATGTGCAGATGTCAATATTGGGTCGTGATTTGAATAAATAAATCTCATGCAGGTCATCGGGTGTGGGAAATTCATCCCAGTGGCCATCATAGTACGTCGGTTCCGGCATATCACGCCACTCGTCCGTATAAGCAGCTATGCAGGTATTGTCATCCGTGGTTGTTTGGTAAAATCTCGTATTTGTCAAGAATCCGTTTGCATCAACCAAATCGGTGGATATGGCGACGACCAGATTGTCGGCCATATCGTAATCAAACGATTCCACCCGGTTGAACTCAAACCGATTCCATCCCGTATGTATGTTCAACGGCCCCTCATATACAAGCGTAAGCTCTGAAACTGGAACAAATTCAGTAATTGTGTTGAACATCTCTTTATTGGTTCGCCCAAGATATATCTTTACATCACGTGTTGTTGTATTGTTATCCTGCGACTCAAACGATAACGCGTGTATGCGGTTCGATTCTCCAATCTCTGCTCCCTTGTATATCATCTGCGCCCATGTATATCCCGAGTTGGTCTTGAAGGGCAACAAACCCGAGCCGGTTCCTGTACCTACTATAATACAGTTGTCTTTTACATTGATATCGTAGTGTGCGAACTTGGCACACCTGCCAGACCGGCGCCACTCCGCAGTGATTCTCACCAGTCCAACCTGCCCCGTCAGCGAAACCTCCCCAGTGTTCATGTTCACCGAGGCCACGTAGGGATTTGAAGAAGTGTAATACACCACATCGCCCGAAGACGGTCCCGATGGAGTTGGCGGCGTGAATGGTTCGCCAGGATCGACCGTATAAACATCCTGAGGAAAGCCAAAGGCAGTCGTGTTTGCAGGACAATTTTCATAACCGAACTTTATATGAGGTCGTTCATGGCGCAAAACCGTGGTGACGCCGCCCGACATTTCCTGCGGCACATTGGTAAGGCGCAGCGGAACCGTGGCGTCTTCGTTGAGCGAGGTTCGTGCCATGCTGTCCTTGCTGTGACATTTGAACTCACAGTCAAGGCGCTCCGAAAGACTCAACTGCTGTATCGAAACAGCTATGTTCGACGTACCATCCCAATAGAACGACTCGTCAAGTTCTATTTCCACCCATACTCCATTCTCAACGCTATTTGGATTTCTGAACTCTACCCACTTGCTTTGCGCAACTCGCCGCAGTCCTGCGGTATAATATCCGCTCCCAAGAGTTCTGATATCCGATGGAACCTGTACCATATAGATGTCCATCCATACTCCAAGTCTCGGCTGTCCATAAAATTTGAACGCTATTTTACTAATGGGCTTGTTAGCCATATCCGACGAAAGCTCCGATGCAAGATATAACTGCTGCGTGTAAGGATACTCTGTGTACCAAGTATAGATAGGCACGGTAGAGCTGTTCCTTGAATTGTCCCCCACAATTGAATCCCACACTGTTTGCGCCTTCACAGGCATCTGCATCGCAATCATCACCACAAACAAGAAAATGCTTGCAACACGCATCGACTTTCCGCCGATTTTCCGCAAGCATTCCGAACGAGTACTATATATATTCATAAAAAGCTATTTTTATCAACCATAACCACCTCATTCTCACATAAATCACACACAATATCCCATAATATTGGATACTACAAATATACGTAAAATTTTAACAATAGGATACCTAAAAAACATTAAAACTTGACTTTCCCATACCAAATGCAACATTACCAGCATCTAAGTAGGCATCTTATGAAATTTGTGCCTTCGCGGACACAATTATTACAAATAAAATGAAAAACTTTTCAACCGACACCACGAACAAACCCAAAAGTCCGGTGCCGATGTGTTAAAATAAGGCGTAACCCTCTATGCTCCAGCTATTACCTCGTACAAGTCGTGCTGGCTGAATGTTTGAACAGCCATCTGTTGCAGTTTCTCAGGGGTAACGGTAGTGATGGCCTTGAAATAATTCTTGGTAAAACGCTCGTCAACGAAGTGATCCAACATATTATAGAAACGCTCGGCCCGTTCAAAAATGCCGTCTATTGAACGCAGAAAATCGCCTGCCATATAGTTACACACCAGACGTAACTCGTCTTCGCACACCGTCTCACTGCACAACTTTTCCATCTCTTTGTATATCTCGGTGAGAGCCGCATCAGCCACTCCGTTGGCCACATCAGTGGTGATGTAGAACACAATGCTGTCTTGCAAAATATTAGCCATCGAATAGATACCATAAGTATAGCCTTTTTCCTCACGTACATTTGTCATGAGGCGTGAGCCGAAATAGCCACCAAGAACAGTATTGAGAATCAAGAAATATGCACAATCCATGGTGTGTTTGTCAAACGGAAGCAGACTCCCGACACGCAATGTAGTCTGAACACATGACGGAACATACCTACGGTAGCAGTGTTCCAACGAACCCACTATTGGGAACTTTTCCAACGAACCGCTATTTACGGATGAACAGCCCTCATTTCCTGCAAAACACACGTCGATAAGATGCAACGTTGCTTCGTCGTAGTTGCCGGAGAGAATCATCGTGGCATCTTCCAAACGATAATGCTGGCTTGCATAAGTGCGTATGTCGTCGAGCGTAATGTTATCCTCGTCGCCAGGCTTGGCATAGTGGCCTTCGGGATGGTTGGGTCCATAAAGAGCCCGATAAAAAATATTTCTTGCAACAACAGAAGTCTTTTGCTCGTTTGAGCGCAGTGTCTGGCGCCTCTTGGCTATTATAATGTCTAATTCCTTGGTGCCGAAGAAAGGGTTGATCAGCAGGTCGCAAAGCACGGGATAAACTTGCTGGACATATTTTTTCAAGACATAGACCGACAGCTTTGCCGAAAGTGACGTCATGTCGCGGTCTATTACCACTCCCAACCGGTCGAACAAAGTGGCCACCTCCGAAGCCGGACGAGACACCGATGATTCGAGCATCATATCTCGTGCAATGCCAGCGCAGAGTGGTTTTGACTGGTAGGCGACACCCGCCTTGAAAACAAAATCGAGTTTAAGGATATCGACCGAAGAAGAGTGAAAAAGGTAGAGCGGAACACCATTCGAGAGATTTGTTTTCTTCGGAATGAGGTTGCTCAAGTCGTCGGGAGTAGGTATCAGGCGTTTGTCTATCATTTTCTTCAAAATGTTATAGTCAGTTTGACGTTGAACTGTCGAGCTGTCAGATAGTTTGGCACAGGATAGTAGATGTTCTCATAGTCGGCCACCCAAAGGTATGATACCACGTTGTGGTAATTGAACAGATTGAATACATCAACACCAATCATCACATCATCCACGACACGGAAAAACTTGGTGTTGGCGAGTTTCTTGAAGCGCGACAGCTGCACCGAATTGCCCCAGTCCACGCGGAAGTAGGTGGGCAGTCTGAAGTCCGAGTTCCGGTCTGTCTGGTAGGGGAATGTCACCGGTGTGCCCGTACCGACAATCAGGCTCAGGCTCATACGCCACCAGGGAATTTTGGGAATATAGTCCTGCAGGAAAGTCTTGAATGAGAAAAGTTGGTCTGTGGGTCGCGCCTGCCAACCATAGCCATCCCCTTTAATGTTCTCGCGGGTCTGCATAACCGAGAAGCTGGCCCATGACTCCAAGCCCTCGACAAACTCGCCGTTCAACCTCATACTCATACCCACAGCGTATGCCTCGGCGCAGTTCTCGGCATTATATCGGATGCGCAGGTTATCGATAGTGTATGGTATAAGGTTGTCAACGTACTTGGCATAGACATCGGTGGTTAAACGGAACGGTTTTTTGAAAAGCTTGAAATTCCAGTCAAACGACTGCATTACCTGGTAACTGCGCTGTGCTCTGACATCAGGGTTGAGCGAGCCGTCATTCCGGCGCAGCTCTCGATAGAATGGTGCCTGCTGGTAAACGCCTGCGGTGGTTCGGAAAAGCAGGTCAGCCCTCATTCGCGGCTTGAACGAGAAACTGACTCTGGGCGAAACCATAGGCTGCCGTGCTCTCATTACCAGATTGCTCGTTTGCTTGATTGCATCACTCGAAAGCCACATGGTGTAATATTGGAAACGCAGTCCTGCCACTAGCTGCAGGTCGGTGCCGCGATCGGTAATCCAGTTGAAGTCGCGTTGCAGATAGGCAGAGGTCCTAAATGTATAGACAAGGTTGTTTGCCTTGCTGTAGAACTGCAGTATAGGGTTGCATGGTTGGTTGAGGCTATCGCCTGGCGTCTCATATGTGGTTGGCATGGAATAGCCTGCCGAATCGACCCATTTCCACTCACTTATGTGGTCGGCTGTTGTCTCCAGTTGCGCCTTGAAACCCCATCGCCAGTTGCCGAGTCGGGCATAGTGAGTGCCTCGCACCTCTGTGCTGTATATGCCTGTACGCAAATAGTTGCGCGCATGTTCGAGAAATGTGCCGACCCCCCTGTCGAACTTGTCAACCTGACCGGCCTGAGACCCCACGGCCAGCTCATAAAGCCAGTATTGGTCTTGTATATCGTAAAGCTCAGCCTCGTCGTTGCTCTGCACCGAGGCAAGCCATTTCAACGAAAAATTCTCATTGGGATGCCAGTCGAGAGCCAGGCTGCCGAGAAGAGTGGAGTATTTGTCGGTCTCCTGTCCATCAAAATATATATCCAATTCGAGCGACTGCATGAAACTGCCGAACGTGGTGGTCTGGCTTTCCGGTATGAGTCCGTAGCGGTTGCGCGTCCACATACCAATAAAGGTCAAATCGAGTTTGTCGTTGATTTTGTACCCCATCAGAGCCTGTATGTCGGTATAAGCTGTTTTGTAGCTGCCCTTGGTGTCGAGCGAGCCAAGTATGTAGCGATTGCTGTGGTAGCGAAAACCCATGTTGAACCAGAAGTCCTTGACAGTCCCTTCGGTCCATGCCGAGCCACCGAGCAGGGAACCCGAGAGTTTTGCTCGAAAACGTGTAGGTCTATGGTAGCGGATGTCGAGCACCGACGACATCTTATCGCCATAGACAGCCTCAAAGCCACCGGGTGAGAACATCAAGTGGTCAACCATATCGGGGTTGATTATGCTCATGCCCTCTTGCTGCCCACTATGGACCAACTGCGGACGGAACACTTCTACACCATTTATATATACAAGGTTCTCGTCAAACGAGCCGCCTCGCACCGAATACTGTGATGACAATTCGTTGTTTGAAGCCACATCGGGTAAGGTCTTCAGCACTGACTCTACCCCTTCGTTTGGGCCTGCAATGTTCTCAATGTCTGACAACTTGATGTGTGTATAGCTGCCCGACGAGGAGCGTTGCCCGACAACCTCAACCTCGTCAAGACGCTGCGATGTCTCACCCATTTCCATATCGAGTCGCAGATGTACTCCGTCAGCGACCTTCAGAACCGCCATGGTGTCGCGGTAGCCAAGCAACGAAAAACGGATTTCAACTGAATCTGCTGCTGGTAGTGTCAATGTGTAGTCGCCACGGCGGTCGGTTCGTATTGCTGCCGTGCCTTGCCGGCTTTTCGCACTTACCGTAACATACTCCAAACCCGCACTTTTCGATGTAACACGTCCCGATACCGTGGACTGTCCCCACGCCATGCATAGTGGTATAGACAGTAGCAGAAAAGTCACTAAGCGCCGAGCTGACATTCGGAATTATATATTGAAACCAAATACACTGCGTATGTGGTACTCTTTTGTCTCTCCAAAACCACATACGACAACTAAAGAAACGCACTTTGATTGAAAAAATTGCAACATGTATTGCAAATCTGTTTTTTCCACATAGCGGTAGCGTATCGGATTTTTTTAGTATATTTGCATTTTTCGATACAAAATCCGAAATAAATGAAAGCACAATCTTTTCTTCTGTTATTCATTGGTTTAAGCCTTATCTGCGGAGCGCAGAACACCATCGACAAACAGGGTCGCAAGCAGGGGCATTGGATAAAGACCGACAAACAGGGTCACAAAATCTTCGAAGGAAATTTCAAGGACGGCCACGAAACGGGCGTGTTTGAATATTTCTATGGCGACGGCACCGTCCGCCTGCGCAACACCTTCGTTGGCAATGACGGCAAACGATGCAAACACGAAGCCTACGACGAGAAAGGGCGCATCGTGGCCAAAGGCGAATACTACCTCAAAAACCGCGACGGTCGCTGGGAATTTTTTGCCGAGGACGGCAAGCTCATCAAGCAGGCTGATTACAAGATGGGCGTGAAAGAAGGCCTACAGGTCATTTTCGAACACAACGGCGACACCGCCGAAGTGCTGACCTGGAAAGACAACAAAAAGGAAGGCCGCTGGTGGAAACGCACCGGCAAGAAGGCGTTCCTCACCGGAAACTACAAGAACGGGGCTCTGGAGGGAAGACTGACCGAACACGACGAGAACGGTCAACTGTCGCACGAATGTACCTACAACCACGGCGCTAAGGACGGCCACAGCATCTACTACCAGAACGGTCTCAAATGCATCGACGAAACATGGCAGAAAGGCATTTTCATTGACCGGACCGTGCTGATTCTTGAAGGCAAAACAGCCCGCTACCTGTCGATATACAGGATAGCCTACGTGATGCCCGTAGGACAGAACCAAAACAAGGCCATCGTATATCTGACCGACGGCACTAAAATCTCAGCCACCGAAAACCCCGACGACATTTGCGCTCGACTGGGCGACGAGTTGTTCTCGATGGTGAACAAGAAGAATCGTGTGGTGGCTTCTATCTCGTGCATTCGTGGCATAAAGAAGGACTCCGACGGGCGCGACATCCTTGACCTTGACCCAGAACCTTCGTTCGTGATTTTCCCCGACGAGGACTGCATAAAGCTCGTACAGGCCATGATGAACGAAAAGAACGGAGTGATACCCGGAGAGTGAGTGGATGCACATGGGGATTTGTGGGGGTATAAGAGCTGCAACGCGACAACAAATCAATAACCATTGAGGATAGCGGCACACACGCTGGGGTGCAAGCTTAACTTTGCCGAGACCAGCCACTTGCTACGGCAGTTTTCTGCGAAAGGTCACAGCATTGTGGATTTTCACTCTGAAGCCGACCTTTATATAATAAACACATGCACCGTCACGGCTATTGCGGAACGCAAATGCCGCAATGCCATACGTCAGGCCGTGCGACAGAACCCCAATGCTCAGGTGGCCGTCATCGGATGTTTCGCCCAAAACGAACGCAGCCAGATAGAAAAAATACCTGGCGTAACCATCATACTCGGCAACGACGAGAAGCACCTATTGGTGGAACTGGTCACAGGTCACAGGTCACAGGTCACAGGTCACAGGTCACAGGTCACTCAAAACTGGGATTTTGCTCCGGCGTGGTCGTCAAACGACCGTACCCGGGCTTTTGTGAAGATTCAGGACGGCTGTGACTATTTTTGCAGTTATTGTGCGATACCTATTGCTCGAGGGCGTTCGCGTAGCGCCACGATAGAAGAAGTGGCTGCGATGGCCAACGAGTGCGCAAAGACCGGAGCGAAGGAGATAGTACTGACCGGAGTGAACACCGGCACCTTCGGGTTGCACACCGGCGAACACCTCATAGACCTGCTACGGCGCCTCGACAGCATTGAAGCCATCAAACGCTACCGTATCTCGAGCATCGAACCCAACCTGATTACTGACGAGATTATAGACTTCACAGCTCAGTCGAGGGCTTTCCTGCCTCATTTCCACATACCGCTGCAGGCCGGCAGCGACAACGTGCTGCGACTTATGCACAGGCACTACGACACAGCGCTATACCGCAAACGAATTGAATATATCAAACAGCGGATGCCCGACGCATGCATTGCAGCCGACATAATCGCAGGCTTCAACGGCGAGAGCGAAGAGGACTTTAAAGAAACGAAGCTGTTTGTAGAGAGCCTGCCCCTCTCCTACCTGCATGTGTTCACCTACTCGGAGCGTCCACACACGGCGGCGCTGAACCTGACTCCTCGCACCGATATGCACTTGCGCCGTCAGCGGAGCCAGGAACTGCACACCATATCGGAGCGCAAACATGCCGCTTTTGTAGCAAGCCAGATGGCGAAGACACGGCCAGTGCTGTGGGAAAGCGACAACCACGAAGGATGCATGCACGGACTGACGGACAACTACATCCGTGTGCGTAGAGAATACGACCCATCGCTTACCAACAAAATCACGGAGGAAACTCTGACAAAACAAAACATAATAAGCGGCGCACCAACGGAATAGCATCCGACACTGGGCTTTTACTCATCTCATTTTTAACCATATTTAAGATGATATTTGCGAAAACATCGTGTATGTTGAGTTTTATTTGTATATTTGCACCCGTAAATTCTTACAGAAAACTATTATTAATCCACTAAAATTACATATCATGAAAAACTTTTTCAAAATCCTTGGCGTAGCTCTAATCGCCGGCAGCATGCTCTTTGTGGCTTGCAAGAAGGATAACCAGGACGACAACGGAAACAACAGCAACACCCCCACTGACACCACCAGCCACGGCGGCAACACACCTGGCGGCGGTGACAACCCCGGTGGTGGTGACAACCCTGGCGGCGGTGACAACCCTGGCGGCGGTGACAACCCTGGTGGTGGTGACCAACAAACCACAGTCATGCAGATCGTCATGGATGGTCAGACTTACGAAGTTACGCGATTTGGTGCAGGTCTCATTACAGAATCGGGCACAACAATGCTTTATTCTCAGATCAACTATGGCACAAGCAAAATGCAATTTTCATTCGCCAGTCAGACTGCCGGTAATTACACCTACGACAACGGTACTTTCGAGGCCATGTGGTTCTCTGGAAACGATGAGGCCGACTGGTTTGAGTTTACAAACCCCGAGACTCAGGAGACGGAAAATATGCCAGTATGGGCGTGCCCAGGTGTTTTTGGAGAAAATTGGGCAAATGTATGGGGACGTGCCAACTTCTCACAGGATGACGGTGGTTCTCAGGTCATCTCTGCTATCGATATGAACAACCAAACCATAAGCTGTGTGTACTATGACGGCTTGATCAACATTCAGAACCTCTATTCTGGCAGTGCCACCCTTGGTCAAAAAGAGTTCACTCTGACACTGACCAACGCAACATGGGAAGCTGTTACCTGGACAACAAGCAAAGCCATGAAGGCCAAGAAAAACTTAAAGAGAATCAGACTCTAATAGTCTTGACAACATTCCAAATAGAGGCTGCGTTGGCAGCCTCTATTTGTTTATATGAACCAATGAGCAAACTATATGAAAAAACTTTTGTTGCCCTGCATATTGCTTATATCGCTAACCATGCTGTCGTGTGTTTCAGATGAACAGCGAGCACAAAAAGCCGCATACAACTACAGTGATGCAATGGCGAATTACAAACTGGACGAAGCTGCAAAATACGCCACCGAAGAAACCATAAACACCACCATCACCACAGGCAAGGCCCTACTGCAGTTTGTTGATTCCGCATATATCGCTTCCGACACCCCCGCCAAGTTAGAGGTAACAAACATGGAAATGACCTCCGACACCTCGGCGGTTGTATCGTTCGAGAAAAACACACCGATAAAGACAAATATGAAATTCTCCGTTGAAGTGCGCAAGCGCAATGGAAAATGGCTTGCTCACTCTCCACAAAAAGGTGCCGAGAGACAACATTAGAAGACCGACAACACTACGAGGTGGCACGACTGCAATCGGTAGTCGTGCCATTTTGTTTTTCAGATAATGCTTCTACACAACCAGAAAACACAGACTTGATACAGACCTGATACAGACTTGATACAGACCTGACACATGGTTGATTTGACTTAGTTATATCTGTTCTCTATGTTTTCTATATCCACGCTCTATGCTTTCACCATGCTTTCACCATGCTTTCACCATGCTTTCTCTATGCTTTCTCTATGCTTTCTCTATGGTCGGGCTATAGATGGGCTATGGATGGGCTATAGATGGGCTATACTATGTCCATACAATATCTATGTAATACATAGGGCGGACGATGTGCGGGATGCGAGACTACGGCGGTTGTGGATATATTGTTCATAATTTTAGGCTGCAGAATATTGCCTTTCGGCAAAAAAAAACTACCTTTGTGGTTTATTTTTCTATCATTATATTTTTATTCATCATCTTAAAACACAAAGCATTATGAGCGGACTTTTCGGTATTGTCTCTAAAGAGCCTTGCATCACGGATCTGTTCTACGGAACGGACTACCATTCACACCTGGGTACTAAGCGTGCTGGTTTGAGCACAGTGGACAATGGTACCTTTCATCGCAACATCCACAACATCCAGAACTCCTACTTCAGGACAAAATTCACCGGCGACCTGCACGAGATGACCGGCAACTACGGCATCGGAGTCATCAGCGACACCGACGCTCAGCCTATCGTGGTGAACTCGCACCTCGGTCGTTTCGCTATCGTGACCGTATCGAAAATCAACAACATCCCCGAACTGGAGCAGAAATGCCTCGGTATGAACCAGCAGTTCACCGAGCTGAGCATGGGCAGCACCAACCCCACCGAGCTGGTGGCTCTGCTTATCACTCAAGGCAAGACCTTCGTCGAAGGCATACAGAACGTCTATAAGAGTGTGAAGGGCAGCTGCACTATGCTTATCCTCACGCCCGACGGCGTGATTGCGGCTCGCGACTATCTGGGCCGCACCCCTCTTGTTATAGGTCGCAAAGGCACAAGCTATGCCATCGCTTCCGAAAGCCACAGCTACATCAACCTCGACTACAACACCACCCGTTTTGTAGGTCCCGGAGAGATCATCAAGGTTACTACCAACGGTCTTGAGCAACTGCTCGCACCAAACGACAAGATGCAGATATGCTCGTTCTTGTGGATTTACTACGGCTACCCCTGTGTCGAATACGAGGGAATCAATGCCGAAGAGGTGCGCTACCAGCTGGGTTATGCTATGGGACAGAGCGACGACATCCACGCCGACTACGTGTCGGCAATACCCGACTCGGGCATCGGTATGGCGCTCGGCTATGCCGCCGGCAAAGGCATCCCCTACAAACGCGGTGTGCTGAAATACACTCCCACCTGGGCACGCAGCTTCATGCCGGTCAACCAGGAGGCTCGCAACCTGGTGGCGAAGATGAAACTCATCCCCAGCCGCAAGATGCTCGAAGGCAAAGAGGTGGTGTTCTGCGACGACTCGATAGTACGTGGAACGCAGCTGCGCGACAACGTGAAGATGCTCTACGACTGCGGTGTGAAAAAAGTGCATGTGCGTATCAGCTGTCCGCCACTCGTTCACGGCTGCCAATACCTCAACTTCTCGGCATCGAAGAACGATATGGAGCTCATCACCCGTCGTTGCATCGAAGAGCTTGAGAACGGCGAGATACGCAACATCGAAGCCTACCGCGACGAAACGACGCCGCAATACGCCAACATGGTCGAGATGATTCGTCAGCGTGTAGGCGTCGATACCTTGAAGTTCAACAGCCTGAAGACCGTCTGCGATGCCATCGGGTTGCCGAAAGACAAAGTCTGCACCCACTGCTTCGACGGTTCGTCGTTCGGCGAATAAGAGTTTTTCGTTTCAGGTTCACCGTTCAAGTTTTTATCGATTGACATGAAGTTGGTTGCGATATTACTGTCTGTGACTGTCCTGTGCCGGTTCGCCTGTGCACAGGACACACTACAGTCGGCGACCAACGGGCAGCAGCCAAGGGGCAGCACAGCCAATGTTGCAGAGACATCCGAGAAACTCGACCGTGATGCACTGATACGCGAACAACAATTGGTGGTACTGAAAGACCGCATAAAAGCGCAGCATCAACGGCTGACGGTGCAGTGTAGTGACGAAGGAGTGGCAGACAAGAGCCGCGCCCGTTTTTTGAAAAATATCTATTATGCCTACCTCTCGGTTTACAACCACTACAATATCAACAGCAATGACAAGACGGCAGAATACTTTGCCCAACTGACGCAGTTTGACAGCATGCAAAGGCATCTGCGCGACAGCATTGTTGGCACAGACTCCTACCCCACCAGAATTGAGAACTTCAAGAACACGCTGAAACTCAAAGCAGGAAAAGAAAATGCAGAAGTATATAAGTCTTACTGCCGCTCATACCAACCGCCCACCATCGCAATCAACTTCACCACTATAGAGGAATACTACGCCTATGTGAGGGAACACCGTGCTGTAATTCAAATACAGAATCGCTATCTGGAATGCCTGGGATGGCTCGACCGCATAAAAGCCAACACTGGCAGCATACTGGCCATGCTGGGCAACAGCGGAGGACACTCAATAGCATACAAAAACATAGTAGCCACCACTAACTTCGTGCCGATTTTCACCTCGGACGAAGGCGGGCAACAATTTATCGACAAGCTGAAAGAGTTCGAAGCCATACAACAAGAATACCTGAAAACCGATGCCCGCATAAGAGATCTGGAGCAACTTGCCGACAGCATATACAACGTGGGACGCAAATACAGTGACCTCACGGGGGCATTCAGACTTGTTCAGCAGGGCACAGATGTCTATCCAGCATTCCGCAACCGCGAAGAGCTGGAGGTGTACGAACGCAAGTTACAAGACTACAAGACCGTTGGCTTGCAATACCTGCACCTTGTATATCTGCGTGACACCATAGCCAACAACCAGAATATCATAGACCACTCAACCAAGACTCTACGCGACGGACAACGGACACTGAAGAAATTCACAAAGTGGACACCAGATTTCAGTACCCCCGCTGAAGGAGAGGCATTTTTCGACAACCTGCGCGGACTTTTGGCCATGCAGCAGGAGTGTATATCAATCAGTGACAACATCATCACTCAAGGAGAAAACGAAAAAGAAATTCTAGCACAGACCAAGAACTACAGCTACATACGCCGAGCCTACAACTCAATGATGAAGAGCTACGAATACAAAGGTTCCATAGCAACACGCGAAAATCTACGCATATATGGAGACTTGCAGCGCATGGCTGTAGATATGCAACTCGCACTAATAGAGTACATCAAGCGTAACCCCATGGAACTGGAACGCCAGATGCGCGCCGAAAAAGATGTGCGCGGCTACAAGTCAATTATAGGGGTGAAATAGTGGTTCAACCACAGCACTGGACACAAACTAACGACTGCACGTCGTCACTTGGGCAGTGGCACTAAGTCCACGGTTATTGAACAGTTGAAACTGCAACACACCGTCTTGCAATTGGTTGCGAAGCACATTGATGGTTTCGTTCTTGCGAGTTTCGGCGATGTAAGATATTTCAAGTGTTTTCATCTGCATACCGTCGGGCAGGTTGTCATCAATCCAACGTACATACTCGGAGTTGTTGACGTGCCTGGTGTGGTCGAACATTGAGGGTTTCACATCGAAACGTTCCACACTGCAAGTTTCGTCCATCGGCAGAATCCGAATCTTTGTGAGTTTTTCCTTGTTTGTAGCGCAGACGGGATGGTGATGATACCCGTCCATAATGTCGTGAAGCCTAGCCACATGCCTACTATTGAAGTCTATTACAACCCAATAAGCAGTGGCAGCGGCCAATCGAGTGCCATCATCAGTTGTGACGAGAAAATCTCGAGCATTGAACAGTCCGTCTATGCCACGCGACCAAGTAGATAATGTGACTGTATCGGTATAAGCAGGCATAGAATCAACTTGATAGTACATACGACTTAGTACCCAAGCTTTGTCCTGCTTTATGAGGTCATAGTAGCTGACATGTGTCAGAATTGTATGTTCCTCAGCGACCGACTGTAGAAGACGAGACAACCCCCACATAGAAAGCCTGTCGTACTGGTCGCATAGATATGATTCGATTCGGTAATTGTTGTTGTAGATGTTATTCTCGTCAAGCATTACGTGTGATTTACAGATTTCGTTATTATTAACGATATGCTCTATATATTATTGTTGATACAACATTACTAACGTAAAGTATTCTTGCTGAATTCCAACAACCAACATCAAAACAAAAAAAACGCGTCAAAATCATACATTCTGACGCGATTACATTTTTTTTGTTTTTTACCTATTCGAAGTATTCTATCTTGCGGTTGGTAATAAATGCAGGGACAGCGTTGTCTTTTTCGAGAACGTACTGTGTGCGCTGAACCCAGTTACCATTAGAGTCGTACTTATACTGGTAAAGAACGGTACTCACCTCGGAATCCTCGTCGGTGTAGTCGTAGGTAGTCACATTGATTGGCTGAAGATGAGAGTCGTACTCATAGTGGAGATCAAGTATCTTGGTCTTGGAGCGGTCGTAAACGGAAGTGTGGTGAATAGCCCCATCGAAGTCGTAGCCGTAAACCTCACGGCGGTAAACATTGTTCTTGGCGTCGTTATAGCTTCGTTCCACAAGGCGACCAGTCTCGTCATACTTGTAAAGTACACGGTGTTCAATCTGACGTTCTGCATCCTCAACGTAACTCTCAGACAAAACCAGATTATTATCATAGATATAGTAGGTACGACCAATAATCTGCTCGTGGTTATCAACAATATGCTCAAGTGTCATAAGACCAAATCCATCGTGCTTGTAGCGTGAGCGAAAAAGCATATCACTTTCATCAGCATTAAGGAATGTCATGCTTCGCCGCTGACCTTTTTCGTTGTATAAGGTTTCCGTGCGTTCCAATTGTTCACCGTACTGCATATCGCCATCGCGATCCACAAGAGCCTCATATAGAACGGAGGAAACTTTTTTCACGTTGCCCTTCAATCCGTCCTGCTCGCTTTCGCGCTGTGAGATCTGAGCTGACGCTGAAACAAACATCGCACTCACAAAAAGTACCGACAGTATGATTCTTTTTTTCATGATCAACCTTTTTGCATTTTTATAAACACACTAACGCGAAATGTTCTTGTTTATTTTGTGATGATAAGAAAAAAACGTTATCGCACCATGAATAGACAACGCGATAACAACAATCATCAAACACAGTACTACACAAATCTATTCAAATAGTCATCGACATGACAGAATACGATGTCGGCCCTTTCGGCAAAACTCTCTTCAGTGGCAAAAGCCACGTGAGGCGTCAGCAAACAATTACTGGCAGCAAAAAGAGGATGATCCGAAGGCAGTGGTGGCTCCTGCTCAAAAACGTCAAAAGCGGCACCTGCGATGATGCCCTCACCAAGAGCTGCAGCCACTGCCTTTATGTCGCACACAGGGCCGCGAGCAGTATTGATAATCAGCGCAGTCGGTTTCATCAGACACAACCGTTCATAGCTTATCAGACCTTTAGTATCAGCGCTCATAGGCACATGCAGGGTAACGATGTCACTCTGTCGCAGCAACTGATCGAGTTCCACATACTCAACTCCCATCGCCTCAACATCAGCGTACCTAGTACGGCTGTAGGCTATCACTTTACATCCAAAAGCTAACAGAAGTCGAATTGTAGCAGTACCAATGGCTCCAGTACCAACCACCCCGACGGTCTTGCCACGCAACTCGCGTCCAAGAAAAGTCCCACGTCCATGGCCATTTCTTATTGTTCCATCCATGCGAGTCACCTGCCGCAGCAAATCAATCATCATGCCCACCGCCAGTTCACTCACTGCTGTAGTGGAATAGCCCGCAGCATTTTGCACTTCTATACCTTTGGAACGGCAATAGTCAAGGTCTATGTGGTCAAGTCCAGTGAATGCCACCGAAAGGTATCTCAGCATGGGGCACTGCTCTAAAATTTCACGCGACAACTTGATGTTCGACACCACTACAATGTCGGCCCCACTCATTCGTTCAACCATAACGTCTGGTCGCTCGTCGCGGTCAATAAAATATTTAAAGGTATGGCCTTTGTCTGAATAATGTTTTTTCAGTTGTTCAAAACGTTCTTCAGATATGCCAAGAGGTTCTACACAAGTGATTGTCATAGTTTTGAAATTACAAGTATATATAGTTCAATAAAAGCTGTGGTTCAAAGAGAAAACACATAGGCACTATTTCTTTTTCACAGAGAAACCGAATCCACCCAAACGATTGCCGAGACCATAGTACCGCCCATGCGAGTATGCAAGTGGCTGTGCATGGTTGAGTTGAAATGCTCCAGTGGACTTGTCTATTAATTTTTCCTCGGCATTGACAGCCACCACCTCGGCAATGAACATATCGTGACTTCCAAGTGGCCGAACTTCCACGACACGACACTCTATGTTGAGAGGGCTTTCGGCAATCAACGGAGCCTTCACAATCTGACCACGCTGAGGAGTAAGGTGCATCTCGCGGAACTTATCAAAATCACGACCACTTCTAACACCACACCAATCAGTGGCGTATGCCAACTTTTCTGTAGTAAGGTTAATGACGAACTCTTCCATGCGAGAAATTATAGCATGCGAATAACGTTCTTTCCGAACAGATATGTAACACATCGGGGGATCGGAACATAGCGTACCAGTCCACGCAACTGTGAGGATGTTTTTTTCGCCGTCCATATCACCGCAAGAGACCAAAACAGCGGGAAGTGGATATATGAGCGTACCAGGCTTAAAACGAACCTTGGACATAGTTTTGCCGATGTTATAAAACAGCAATCAGACACATAACTAAGTGCCTGATTGCTGTGGATTCATTTATTTAACAGTAAAAAAATCATTTTAGTTCTATGGCCTATCACATAAAAACAGCCCTACACTTGTAGTTTTTTGTCGATATCCTCAACCCAGCATTGGAATTGCTTGTCTGTCTCGGCCAAGTTGGCCACAGTCTTGCAGGCATGGAGCACAGTGGCATGATCCTTATTGCCGCATTGTAACCCGATGATAGCGAGAGACGATTTGGTGAGTTTCTTGGCAAAATACATTGTAAGCTGACGAGCCTGCACTATTTCACGCTTGCGTGTGTGCGATTGGATGCTATCAACCGGCAGGTTGAAATAGTCGCATACCACTTTCTGTATGAAATCGATGGTAATTTCGCGCGAAGTATTTTTCACAAACTTATCCACCATCTGTTTAGCCAATTCGATGGTAATCTGTTTCTTGTTAAGAGACGACTGAGCGATAATTGAGATAAGAGCGCCCTCAAGTTCACGCACATTGGTGTTGATGTTGTAAGCAATGTATTCCACCACTTCATGCGACATCTCAATACCCTCGTTTTCGAGTTTCTTTTTGAGAATGGCCATACGAGTTTCAACATCTGGAGCCTGAAGATCGGCTGACAGACCCCATTTAAGGCGTGAAAGGAGACGGGGTTCAAGCCCCGCAAGCTCGGATGGAGCCTTATCGCTAGTGATGATAATCTGCTTATTATTCTGATGCAGATAGTTAAATATGTGGAAAAACGCCTCCTGAGTCTTTGGCACCTTGTTGGCCCAGAACTGGATATCGTCAATAATCAACATATCGACCATCTGGTAAAAGTGGATGAAATCGTTGGTAGTTCCAGTCCTGCCAGCATTCATATACTGCTGAAGGAAGTTTTCCGATGTGATATACAGAACCACCATATCCGGATGATTTTCCTTGGTTTTTATACCAATAGCGTTTGCGAGGTGCGTTTTGCCAAGTCCCACTCCACCATATATAAGCAACGGGTTAAAAGATGTGGTACCGGGATTTTTAGCCACGGCATATCCAGCCGAGCGCGCCAACCGGTTGCAATCGCCCTCCACAAAATTATCGAGGGTATAGTTCTCATTTAGCTGAGATGGCACTTTAACTTTCCCCAGACCAGGGAAAATGAACGGGTTTGGCATATCAGCGTGGCTTCCGTCGTTTATATTCATAGGTATCTCCTTAGGTGGGTTATTAACTGCCTTGCTTCCACCTGTAGGGACGGTGGTTGTAGTTGACGAAATTTGGTCCATAACAATGCTGTATTTCAGCATACTTTTTGGTCCGAGTTCCATTCGGATAGCTTTTCTAACGAGATCGATATAGTGTTCCTCAATCCATTCATAATAAAAAGCACTGGGAACTTGTATCGTCAATGTGTTGTTTTCAAGTTGCACCGGCTTAATTGGTGCGAACCACGTCTTGAACAGTCTTTCTCTGTCCTCGCCCAACTCGCCCAAATTATCTTTTATTATCTCTAAGCAGTTGGCCCATACTGTTTTGTAACTTTTCTCCATTGTTTTTCTCTCTATACTTTGTGCTACTATTTATTTTTTCATTCAATCTACGGAATCACTCCGCCAATCATTTTTTCGCAAAAAACACAATTAATATGTCATTTAATGTTGTATCCATTTGACGTATATCGTGTTTGCAACAGATTAGACAGACGGTCCGCAGGCTTCGTCGTTTGCAAAAATGCGACAATTCAAAAGACTGCTTGGTAATTTTTATTTTTGCATTTTTCAGATATTTTTCATAAAGCATTTTTTTAGATATAATGACCGACACCTCTACCCTATCGTTGTTTCCCTGAAACACTCATGGAAAATAACAACTTAAGCAAATAAGCCTATATTTTCGCGCTGATATTACAAAATATCAAAGAAACTAACAAATATTTCATACTATTTTTTGACTTTGCGATAACATTTTTCAGATACACCATAAACACCTTATTCATTGCAATTTACATCAAATACATTTCATAACCGATTATATCACAAAGCTATAATATAATATTTTGACTTTCAGAGGTGGTTTTTTTAGCAAGCTCTGCATTACACAAAAAATCACCAAGTTTGCCAAGCAAGCTCGTAACTTCCTGTTGAAAACAGTGGGTTATCAACAATAAAATCGTCATAACTTTTATCAACACAATATTTCATTAATGTTGATAAAACAATTATAGTTTTGAAACAAAGCGAAAAACAGACCCGTTTAAGAATTTAGTTTTTTATACGTAGTTTACATACCATTTTTTTAGATAAAACCTATTATAATATGCCCTCAATCCGCTTTTCGATATTAATTATTTTATGCTCTACCCTCTTCTTTCGTGTTTTTGGACAAGACACTGCAGACGAATGGATAGCACGCGGCATGGGCTACGACAGCGGAAATCGATACGACTCGGCAGCGTATTGTTACAAACATGCATTGTCTAACGATAGTCTTAACGTCGAGGCGGGCTGGCGTCTCGGATCGGTCTATTTCAAAATGGACAGCCTACGACAGGCCATAGACCAATGTATGCGAGTGATAGAGGTGGACCGAAAAAACAAGGATGTGTATTATGTGCTCGGAACAGTGTACCTTACCCAAGGAAATCACAAAAGTGCGGAAGAATATCTGCGGAGGGCCACTGAATTTGGCGGACCCGGGTTCGTTACTGCATGGTGCCGCCTGGGAGAAAGCTATTTATCCCTTGGAGACACAATACAGGCTGAGCGTTGTTTTCAAAGCGTGATTGCAAATGACGAATCTTTCCAACGGGCTTATTTCATGATGGGAGAAATTTGCCAAGCACATGGAGAGCATGCCCAAGCAGTGGAATGGTACGGATTGGCAGTAAGAAAATTCCCATTATACCCAGAGGCCCTTCTCGCAATGGCTCGGAGCTATGTTGCACTGACAAACTTAAAAGGAGCCATTGATTGTATGAACAAAGTGGTACGAATGAAACCCAATGAAAAAGAATCCCATTATCTTTTGGGCAAGTTTCTATTCCTTAACGGAGAAAAAGACAAGGCCGTACACGCACTACGACGTGCTATTGCCATAGATCCAGACTACTCAGACGCCTTAACGCTTCTCTCCATGATTGAAAACTGAAACGCCATTACGGATGGCTATTGTTTAACTGAATGACTCAGTCAACAGTTAAAGAAATATTAATTACAATATTGTAAAAGGCACAATCACTCCAACACAAAAACATCTTCATTCTCTGCTTTGAGAAAATAAGTTTCACGACCGTACCGTTCGATGGCAGGAAGGTTTTCAGGAGTGTTCTTAAGAGACACGGCCAAGATACTGTCTTTGTAAATAGCATCTTTATAGGAGTTCTCGATGGCGTGTAAGCGATTCACCTCCTTGCGTTGCTGCAAAGTCACCATTAAGTTGTTCTCGTCAAGAAATAGGAATATTACAGCAAAAATCGCCAACGTTGCAACATAACGATTGCTGATTATTTTCCATATTTTCAAAAGAATCGATTTCATGAGAACGAACAATTGAATAATTTTAAAATGTCAGCGACAGCGAATAAAACAATATATGAACGACAACTTCACCGTACTCTTATTCTTTGTCCCACACGGATTTTGTCAGTACGGAGACCGTTGCGTTTGCGCAATTGCGCGACTGTGGTACCATATTTGGCGGCGATTTTAGTAAGCGTTTCTCCCTGCTTTACCTTGTGATAAACCGTGGAACCTCCACCAGTATGTTTGGACGTTTTTTCCGTGACGACTTCAACAGAAACGGGTTTCTTGTCGAGAGAATCCTTAGTGTTTAAATAAATGGAATCCTCATATTCCAAAAAACGCTGTATCTTGTCATTTGGCAGATTGAGTGCGTAGTGTCCCGTAGAGGCAGGCACCAAATCAGTTCTGTACTGGGGATTGAGAGTCCTCAATTCATCCACGCTGACCCCCGTAAAACAACTGACATAACAATACATCACATCCTGCCGCAACATAACAGTATCGGTGCGAGGAGGCAGCTCTATTTTGTGCGGACGTATGCCATGCTCAGGATAGTAATTCATCACATACGTTGCACCTATGAAAGCCGGAATGTAGCCACGTGTTTCACGCGGAAGGTAAGGGTATATTTCCCAAAAATCCGACTTGCCACCAGACCTTGCAATAGCCTTGTTGATATTGCCCGGACCACAGTTGTATGCAGCTATTGCGAGTGTCCAGTCATTGAAAATGCGGTGTAAATCTCGCAAGTATCGCGCTGCTGCCACAGTGGAAGCGTATGGGTCGCGCCGCTGGTCAACCAGTGAGTTTACCTCTAAATCGTAAACCTTGCCCGTATGGTACATAAACTGCCAAAGACCTGCAGCCCCAACACGAGAGGTAGCCTGCGGATTCATTGCGGATTCCACTATTGCAAGATACTTCAACTCTTCAGGAACCCCATAAGATTCCAACGTGTTTTCGAACATCGGATGGTACATTTCGCACAAGGACACCATCACATCCAGACGAGTCGACATTATCTTCAGGTAAGTTCTAATATAAGCACGTACAGCATCGTTATACGTCATCGGTATCACAGTGTGCAAACGTTTCAAACGGCTGGCAATTACCGAATCTGGAATACGATCAAATTCCGCCACTGACTCATTGGCATCATGCCGATTAGAATGATCTATATGTTTCTTTAGATAAAATCCATGTAGAAGGCTGTCGTAACTTGCGTTAAAGCGAGCAGTCATAACAGCCACTTCCGACTGACTGTACCCATCTGTAGTTTGAGCCGACACCGCGGCACAAAAAAACATCAAGCACGCAAATAATGTGATTATTTTTTTCATTTAGATATAAAACGTTATTCTTACGGTTTTATTGTTGCAAACCATGAAAAAACACACACCACACAAAATCTATAGGTACATTAACCAATTTTGCGTTTCCTCAAACTTATATCCAATATATCCAATTTCTTTTTGTAACTTTGCAAATCTCTTACATACATTATTGTATTCAATAACAAATTAAAAATAACAACTATGAACAAATTTGATCCTGCAACAGCAATCCAGCGTCACGACGGTCGCGACGCCAATCGTGGTGTGAACCCAGCTATCTGCGATTCCGCTACCTTCACCTTCCCCGAGGCTCATCTTATGACTGAGACCTTCCACGGCGAAACCGAGGGTTACTTCCTCTACAGCCGTCACTGGAATCCGTCGAACCTCGCGCTCTGCCAGAACCTCGCCGCTATGGAAGACACCGAGGCTGCCTGGGTTACCGGTTCGGGCCTTGCCGCCATCACCAGCGCTCTCATCCACGAGGTGAAAGCCGGCGACCATATCATCAGCTCCATGACCACCTACGGCGGCACCTTCGCCTTCATGGCCAACTACCTCAAGAAATTCAACGTCGAGACCACCTTCGTCAACATGCAGGACCTCAACGCAGTGAAGAAAGCCGTCGCTGAACACCCCAACACCAAGGTCCTCTACACCGAGACCATGAACAACCCGCTGCTCCGCATCGCCAACGTGCCCGAACTCTCGAAGATCGCCCACTCCATCGGAGCCAAGCTGATTGTCGACAACACCTTCACCCCGATGATTTTCAGCCCCTGCCGTCTCGGTGCCGACATCACCGTCTACTCGATGACCAAGTATGTCAACGGTACCAACGACTGCGTCGCCGGTGCCATCTGCGGCTCTGCCGAGTATATCAACAGCCTTATCGACGTGAACAACGGCACCTGCATGCTTCTCGGTCCGGTGCTCGACCCGATGCGCAGCGCTTCCATCAACAAGAACCTCCACACCCTGCATATCCGCATGAAGAAACACAGCGAGAACGCCATGTATCTCGCCAACCGTTTCAAAGAGGTGGGCTTCAAATACAACTATCCCGGATTGCCTGAGCATCCCGACCACGAGCTCTTCAAGAGCATGATGAACGAGGGCTTCGGCTTCGGTGGTATGATCTCCATCGACATGGGCACCGCCGACAAGGCCAGCAAGATCATGGAAATCATGCAGGAGAAGGGCGTCGGCTATCTCGCCGTATCGCTCGGCTACTTCAAGACTCTCTTCAGCAACTCAGGCAAATCGACTTCCAGCGAAGTCCCCGAGGACATCCAGAAGGAGATGGGTATGAGCGAAGGCTTGATCCGCTTCTCGATGGGTCTCGACAACGACATCGAGGCAACCTTCCAGCTCATCAAAGAGAGCGTGGACGCCTGCAAATAATTGCTAGTGACGAGTGAAAAGTGAATAGTGAATTGACAAATGTAATTGTCGATCACTATTCACTTTTTCTAATTTTCTATCGTCAATTCACGCCTTCACAATTTCACACCTTCACATTTGTCTATTCACTAATCACTAATCACAATTCACTAATTATATGAAAATCGCCATAATCCTTTCCGGCTGCGGTAATCGCGACGGTAGCGAACTGCAGGAGTCCCTCTCTTTGATGCTCGCCATCGACCGTCGTGGCTGGCAGTATCAGTGTTTCGCCCCCGAGGGCATGTTTGAGGTTGTGCCTCATGTCGATATCGAAGACCCCGAAGACGCCGAAGAGGGCGCCCTGGTCGATACCGAGCAGAGAGATATCTTCGTGGAGTCGGCACGCATCGCCCGCGGCGATATCAAGTCGCTCGACGAATATTCGCCAGCCGACTATGACTGTCTGGCTCTCCCCGGCGGAATGGGTGCCGCTCGCAACCTCTCCACCTTCGCCTTCGACGGTCCCCGCATGGAGGTCATCGACAGCGTGGCCGACGCCATACTCGAAACCTACCGCGCCAAGAAACCCGTCGTGGCGATGTGCATCGCTCCTATGGTGCTCGCCAAGGTGTTGGGTCGCTATAGTGTCGAACTCACCCTCGGCGCATCCGACAACCAGGCGGCTCTCGCAGCACAGCAACTCGGTGCCAAACCGCAGGAGTGCGGCCCCACCGACGTCTGTGTCGATACCGAACACAAGGTCATCACCACTCCAGCCTATATGGCAGCCACCCGCATCAGCGAAATCTTCGCCGGTGCCGAGAATATGGTCGCCCGACTGGAAGAAATGCTCGGTTAATATGAGAAAATCGCTTTTTCTTGTATCTACACTCATTCTGTGTGGACTTCTTTCCTCTTGCGGCGGTGCTTCCGACACACTCACCGTCACCGTAAGCAATGTTTCGTTCAAGATGGTGCACGTCAAAGCCGGCACCTTCACCATGGGGTGCACACCCGAGCAGGCGACGTTCCCTCGTGGCGATTGGGAGGTTGAGGACGACTACGACCGCGCCGCCTACGAGCGTGTGCATCAGGTTTCGCTCACCAGCGACTACTATATCGGTGAGACGGAGGTGACTCAGGAACTCTACGAAGCCGTTATGGGAGTCAACCCCAGCGGTTTCGCCAACGGAGCCAAATATCCTGTCGAGACTGTTTCGTACAACGACGCTATGGCTTTCTGCCAGAAGCTTTCAGAGATGACTGGCCGCACCTTCACGCTCCCCTCCGAAGCTCAGTGGGAATATGCCGCCCGCGGTGGACACAAGGCGTCGGCTGAGCAGACGGTATTCTCGGGCAGCGACAACCTCGACGAGGTGGGTTGGTATATGGACAACGCAGACGAAACCACCCACGAGGTGGCGACACGCAAACCCAACGCCCTCGGCGTCTATGATATGACCGGCAACGTGTGGGAGTGGTGCCGCGATTTTTGGTGTGACAACTTCGGCAGCGACCCCGTCACCGATCCCGAAGGGCCGTCGGATGGTACAAAACATGTTGACCGCGGAGGCAGCTGGAACAAAGTCGCATCCCACTGCCGCCTCTCCTTCCGCTACGGCCTCAACCCCGACTACAAAGCCAACAACCTCGGCTTCCGAGTTGTCTGCCTGCCATAATCCCTTTAACCTTTTCAACATATCAACATCTTAACATTTTAACATATCAACACTTTTAACCAATCAACATTATTATGAAAAAGATTGCATTAGTTTTTTCAGCGGCTTTATTACTGCTCGTAACCGCTGGTTGCTCCAAAGTGAAATTGACCAATACATGGTGTGGCAATGGCGTGATACACACTGATGATTGGGATAGTTTTATGGTTTGGATGACTTTTAACGAAGATGGAACGGTTACTCGTTTTCAATCGTGGGTGGATGATGCCTATAATCCCAACAAGGCGAGACAAGTTGATGGCGTCGGCTCATGGTCAAACAAAGGAAAGCAGGTGACTGTGACCTTGGATCCCTCTTGGGCAAGGTTTTCGTGGGAGAGCATCACGACAGAGTACGAACTGGATGACAATTGTCTCTACCTGGCTAACGGAACAGCAAACACCAGTGGAACAAATGCTGTTAATGGACCCAATGGCAGGGTCTATCAGTGGATGTTGTCGAGCTATTCGATGTGATAAAACTTTGTGCAGAATATCACACCCACATACCGTTTGATTCTGTACACACGAAAAAAGCCGTCGCTTTCGCGGCGGCTTTTTCTTTATAAAGAAAATTCTCGTTCTTATTTCTTTCCGTCAACTCTCATCTTGTAGAACGAGCGATAGACGAACACCAGCGCGATTACCAGGAAGCCGAGGCCGAACCACGGAGCCATTCCGCGGAAGCCTTCGCTTCTGGCTTGCTCCCATCGGCTCGGTCTTCCCATGCGACTATGGCGCTGCACAGTGACATAATAAATTGAGCCTCAGACTCTCGGAGCTTACAGCAGCGGGACTGCGCCGGACTTGCACCGGCTTCCCTCTTGGCACCCTCGACGGGTGACCAAACCGGGTGCAAAAATACTAAATTATGCGGTTAAGAGCGAGGAAAAACAATCTTGATTGTTTTTCGGGGCTGTAGCAGAATGACGCTGAAAGCGTTAGTTGGTTTTAAGTTGTCAATGGGCAAAGAGGGCAGCGTTTTATTAGAGTCGGTCACTACTTTTAACTATTCCGTTGCCTAAAATTACCTAACAATGGTGAATGGGGCAATGGAATTGGCGGTATATTTTTGCAATCGTAAATCCATAAATTGTTTTTATTGGTATGAATTGCAGAATATCAATTGTTTACTTTGTTTTGCTGATTTGCGGCACGCTTTCCCTTCAGGCGCAGGACACGGTGTCGATAGCCGGCAACGGTAAGGCGTCGAAGGTGCTGGACAGGCTGACGGTGGGGGGCTACGGTGAGGCGACATACAAACACAACTTCTACAGCGACAACGTGTTCCGCTATACTTTCGCCGACCGATACAAGGACACACGCGGACACGGACAGGTGGATCTGCCTCATGCGGTAATCATGCTGGGGTATGACTTTGGCAAGGGCTGGAGTTTCGGCACCGAGATAGAGTTTGAACATGGCGGAGTGGAGGCTGCGGTGGAGATGGAGACGGAGGAGACGGGTGAGTATGAGAAGGAGCTGGAGAGGGGCGGCGAGGTGGCGCTGGAGCAGTTCTGGATACAGAAGAGCTTCAACCAGTATGCGAACATCAGGGCGGGACATATCGTGGTGACTGTAGGCGCGACGAACAACGCACACCTGCCGACACAGTTCTACGGGGTGTTCCGTCCGGAGGGCGAAAACACGATACTGCCCTGCACATGGCACGAGACGGGTATAAGCTTCTGGGGCAGGACAGAACACTGGAGGTACGAGGTGCAGCTGATTCCGGCATTGAACTCAACTATGTTCTCAGTAGGACGTTGGGCCAACGGGGCGTCGGCCTCGGCTTACGAGTTCCGACCAGCCAACAGGCTGGCTTTTGCAACAAGAGTGGATTACACGATAGAGCACTGGCGATTCAGCTTGAGCGGCTATGTGGGAAATACGTTCAACAACGACATAGTCAGCTATAACGCAGAGAAATACAAGGATGTGAGCGGAACGGTGGCGATAGGGGCGTTTGACTTCAAGTGCGAATATGGCGGATTTCTGATGCGCGGCAACGCGGACTACGGCTACCTAGGCGAGGCGGGCACGATTTCGACAATCAACCGACGACTGTCGAACAGCAGCGGCTCGCCCTACCCGCACACAGAGGTGGGAAAGACAGCGTGTGCAGCCGGATTGGAGGCGGGATACAACATCTTCCACACCACCAAACTGAACAAGATGAAGCTGATAGCGTTTGTCAGGGCCGACTACTACGACTCGTACAACCCGCCAGAGACTTTCAACGACTACGAGTGGACGGAGAGGCTTTGTTTTTCGGGCGGCATAAACTATGCGCCGATACCGCAGATAGTGGTGAAAGCCGAGGGCGGCATCAGGATGCTGCACCAGCAGTATAACAGCGAGCCGTGGTTTGCGGTGGGAATCACGTGGGCGGCGATGTTTAAAAGGAATTAATTATAAAAACAATAAACATATGAAACTACTACAACAAACATTAAGTACACTGGTGGCCATAGCCATTGTGGGCTGCTCGGTGTCGTGCAAAAAAGACAAAGTGGCAGACGACGAGTCGGAGATGGCAAGCGTGGCCGAGCAGTATGTGGACCACACTATCGCGCCCACCTACAGCAACCTGGCCTCCAGCACGGAGAGGCTAGCCAACGAGCTGGCCGCCTTGAAAGCCACGAAGACACAGGAAAAACTCAACCAAGTGTGCGAGACTTTCCTCGAAGCCCGCGCCTGGTGGGAGAAGAGCGAAGCCTTCCTGTTCGGAGCCGCCAGCGACTACGGCATCGACCCCCATATCGACTCGTGGCCGCTTGACGAGGACGCTTTCAATACCATGATGAGCAACGACGCTCAGATAAACGCGATGAACTCGGACGACGGGGACTCGTATGCCGGCGAGGTGCTTGGCAATGCGCTGCTGGGATTCCACGGCATAGAGTATATCATCTTCAGCAACGGCCAGCCCAAGGCGGTGGCAAACATCAGCGACAAAGAGCTGATATACGCTGCTGCGGTGGCCGGCGACTTGCGCAACCGCTGCTACCAGCTTGAGGTGGCATGGGTGGGAGAAGAGAAGGCACCAGCCGCACACGTGGCCAAACTCGACGACCTGGAGTTGGCCTACACCGTCAGTTCGGGAGCCCTCAGTTATGGCGAGAACATGAAGAAAGCCGGACAGTCCGGCAGTCTCTACAGCAGCATGGCCCATGCGATGATGGAGATACTCAACGGAGGCTCCACTATTGCCGACGAGGTGGGCACCTCGAAGATAGGCAAACCCTACAGCGACGAGGATGCAAGCTATATAGAGTCGCCCTACAGCCAGACCTCCATCACCGACTTCTACAACAACATCAAGAGCATAGAGAACGCCTACTACGGCGGCATAGAAGGGCAGCGGAACGAGAGCAAGTCGCTGCACAAGTACATCGCAGACCGAGACGCCGAGCTGGACAGCAAGGTGACGACTGCGATAAGCAACGCCCTCTTGAAAATAGACGCCATGCCGCGACCTTTCGTCAACAACCGCAACGACGCCCGCAACGGTGCCGCCATCGAGGCTTGCCAGGCTCTAGACGCAGCTCTGGCCGAAGCATCACGGAAAATAGCAGAATTGTGAATTGACAATAGTGATCAGTGACCTGTGACCTGTGACCTGTGATCAGAAACCTTTTAAACCCTTTATCCTTTTATACTTTTCAAACATATCAACATATCAACAAAAAACATATCAAATTCGTCATGACAAAACAGATAAAAGTAGTATCGCTGTTCCTTGCCGCTGCCGTGTTGGTGTGCCTCAGTGCCTGCAAGCACGACCCAGAGGAGAGCGAACCCACAGAAAACGAAGAAATGTATGCCGGCGGACGACTCGGCACCACTTTCAACTCGTCGGCTTCGGCATACGAAGACCCCACTCCGGCTGTGGAGAACGCAGGATTGGTCACCCAGTTCAAGTATGGCGAGTACTTCTTCGAACGCACCATAACACAGAACAGCTCACCTTTCAACGGGTTGGGTCCGGTGTATGTGAGAAGCAGCTGCATAGCATGCCACCCCGGCTACGGACACGGCCGCCGTATGGAACGCTACAACGCCGACGACTGGGGCAACGGCTACCTGCTGGTGGTCTATAACAAGAACACCAACGCCTACGAGCCCTCTGTGGCAGGCATGCCGCAGACACGAGCCGTGGCTCCTTTCAAAGCACCCATCGACGAAGACCAGATACAGATTATGTGGCTGTCATATACCGATGAGTGGGGCAACCAGTTTCCCGACGGAGAACGCTACGACCTGATTTATCCAGAAGTGATAATTCCGGAGGCCGCCTTCTACGCACCGTTGACGAACAACTACTCCGACCTTGCCTTCCGTCTCGAAAGCACCATCGGTGTATATGGCACAGGCCTGATAGACGCCATCGACGACGACTCGCTCAAGGCTCAGTATAAGCGTGAGGCAGATGCCGGAGCCGACCTCAACCCCGCTTTCTGGGCAGGCGGAACATGGGCACCGACGGCCTTCTACGGCAACACCAACCACCCCAAACGCTTCACCTATGCCCTCACCCGTGGCCCGCTGCAGGATGCGCCAGGCTCCAACGCCATCTGGAACATCACCAACGTGACCCGTAGCAACAAACGCAAGCACTATCTCGACCTCAACGGCACTGTCTATGCCACCACCTCGTCGCAAGACCCCGATGTCCAGGCTTCATTCTACAGCTATTTCCCAGAATGGAACAAGACCGGCAACGTAGAGCAGGACATATACAACTACCTGACCTGTGACACCCTGCCAGCCGAGATGAGCGACCAGGACTATGTGAACTTCATGGTTTGGCACCGCGGCCTCGCCGTTCCCGCCGCACGCAACATCAACGACAGCGTCGTCCAGCGCGGCAAGAAACTCTTCAACGAGATGGGTTGCGCCTACTGTCATCGTCCGTCGTGGGTTACCGGCAACGACAACTTCACCGACCCCACAGGGTTCTTCCACGACTCCGACATCCGTCTGCCACGCTATCCCAAGCAGAAGATATGGCCCTACTCCGACTTCATACAGCACCGTCTCTACATGAAGAACGACATCCGCACTGGCTGGTGCCGCACTACGCCTCTGTGGGGACGCGGATTGAGTCAGATATGCACTGGCGCGTCGGACCGTCTGCACGACTGCCGAGCCCGTACGGTCATCGAAGCCATCATGTGGCATGGCAACCGCCAAAGCGACGCATACCGGAGTGTCAAGAAATTCCGAGCCTTGAGTAAAGCCGACCGCGACGCAGTGGTAAAATTCATTGATGCAATATGAAGAAATTGAACATCTTGCTTATGGTGCCGGTGGTGATAGTACTCGCCGCCGGCACTATTGTTGAAAAAGTGCACGGACATGAGTCAGCAGCGACGGCGATATACGGCTCGTGGTGGTTCATCGCCCTGCTGGCGCTGGTCGGTGTTGCGGCCATAGTGGCCATTGTACGTGAGAAGATGTGGCACCTCCCATACCGTCTGCTGATATTCGGCTCGGCCGTGCTGATATTGCTTGGCGGCGGCCTCTCCACATGGACGGGTTCGCACGGCAGCATGACACTTAAAAGCGGAGAACCCAACAGCTCATACGAGGAAGAAGGCGGTGCTGTTTGTCAACTGCCTTTTACCATCACGTTGGACGAGTTCGAGGTGGTTGCCTATCCAGGCTCCCACATGCCGATGGACTTTGTGAGCCATATCTCGGTCGAGGGCGAGAAAGCCGACATCTCTATGAACAACATTTACAAGCGAGGTGGCTATCGATTCTACCAAGCCGACTACGATGAAGAGGGTAACACAATCCTCAGCGTGGCGCACGACCCTGTCGGCATAGCGGTTACCTACACAGGGTATGCGCTGCTCGTCGCCGGGCTCTTGCTTATGTTTCTGTCGCCCAAGTCGCATTTCCGCAGATTGCTCAAAGGAGCAGTCGTCGCAATGTTGCTGCTGGTCTCGGTGTCGGTATCGGCCGCGCCATCCACTCTGCCACGCCATACGGCCGACCGAATGGGACGTGTGCAGGTGTTGTACAAAGGGCGAGTCTGTCCGCTGCAGACGATGGCAAAGGATTTCACCACAAAACTCTACGGCAACGCCACTTATCACGGTTTGACACCCGAACAGGTGCTCGGAGGTTGGATATTCTACTACAGCGAATGGGCCGACGAGACAATTATTAAAATAAAAGGCGGCGAGATGCGTCAACAATTGGGTATGGACGGACGCTACACAACGCTGAACAACCTGCTGATCCATCAAGAGCTGCTTGCGGAAACAAAAAACGACAAAAACATCACTGCCGCCAGCGAGAAAATGAATCTAGTGAACATGGTGGCCAACAGCAAACTGCTGAAGATATATCCCATTGCCGACTCGCTTGGCAACATCGACTGGTATTCGCAGAACGACCATCTGCCACTCAGTGTTGACGACGACACATATCTCTTCGTCCGCAAACATCTGAGTTACTGCCAGGAACTGGTGGTGAAAGGCGACTTTGCGACCCTCGACACCGTGTTTGACAAAACCCTTAGCTACCAGCGCAAACAGGCGGCAGAGGTCATCCCGTCGCCAGCAAGAGTCAATGCCGAAAGACTATACAACACCCTGACCACTGGTCGCTGGCTTGCCATGCTCATCGTGATGCTGGGCATCGTTTTCTTCGCCTTTAATCTGTTTTCTTCGCCACGCAAAGGTGATGACAACTCTCTATTCTCAAATTTCAAGACAGTCATCCCCACCGTTATAGTCGCGTTGCTCACATTATTTCTGCTACTCATCTTTGTGCTTCGCTGGATTGCGGGTGGTCATGCCCCGATGGCTGGCGGGTTTGACAGTATGAATCTCATGACCATCGCGCTGGGCGTCGTGACACTTTGTGTCGTCAAGCGGCAGCCGTCGGCACCATCTATAGCCATGCTTGCTATGGGCTGCTGCCAGCTCGTGGCTATGATGAGCGGTTCCAACCCACCTATAACGCATTTGATGCCAGTACTCAGCTCGCCACTGCTGACCTTGCATGTCACCGTCATCATGATAGCCTACGCGTTATTTCTGTTTGTAATGCTGTGCAGCATTGCCGCACTGTTAAAGCCATCGCTGCGAGATCGGATGATGCGAACAAACCTGCTGATGCTCTACCCGGCTGTGTCGTTGCTGGCGGTGGGCATAATCATCGGAGCCGTGTGGGCAAACATCTCGTGGGGCAACTACTGGTCGTGGGACCCGAAGGAGGTGTGGGCACTCATTACGTTGATAGTGTATCTCTACCCGCTTACAATCAACACGACAGCTGTTGCTGGCAACGGGACGCAGGTTAGCCGTAATAAGACACTCTTCTTCCATATCTATTGTGCACTGGCGATTCTGAGTGTGGCAATCACCTATTTCGGCGTTAATCTGATACTCGGCGGCATCCACAGCTATGCATGATGCCAGCTCGCTACGCTCGACCACGGCTTTTATATAGCTTAGCGTCAACACTTTGTTTAACGGCTGTCGCTGGAACAAAAGACAACGAAAAAAGCCGTCGCAATCTGCGGCGGCTTTTTCTTTATAAAGAAAATTCACTTTTGTCCTTCACACCTTCACATCTTCATTTTCCCACTCTCATTTTGTAGAACGAGCGATAGACGAACACCAGCGCTATCACCAGGAAGGCTACGCCAAACCAGGGGGCCATCTTGCGGAAGCCTTCGCTGATGGCGATCTCCATAGCCAGCACACCGAACAGTGTGGTGAACTTGATGATGGGGTTCAATGCCACACTCGACGTGTCTTTGAACGGGTCGCCCACGGTGTCGCCCACAACCGATGCGTCGTGCAGCGGCGTGCCTTTGGCTTTCATATCGACTTCAACAACCTTCTTGGCGTTGTCCCATGCGCCGCCGGCGTTAGCCATAAACACGGCTTGGAACAAGCCAAACACAGCTATCGAGATAAGGTAGGCGATGAACAGACACACGGCGTTCTGACCTCCGATGCTCTCGGGCGAGCTCAGGCAGGCGAAAGCCAGCGCGAAGCAGAAGATGGCGATGAAGATGTTTATCATGCCTTTCTGTGCGTAGTTGGTGCATATCTTCACCACCTCTTGGCTCTTGGCGGTGTCGGCTTTCTTGGGTGCGTTCGGGTCGAGCTTGATGTTGTTCTTGATGAACTCCACAGCTCTGTTGGCTCCGGTCGTGACGGCCTGCATCGACGCTCCTGTGAACCAGAATATCACACAGCCGCCGAGGATGAATCCGAGGATGCTGTAGGGGTTGAGCATATTCAGTATGCTCTCGGGTTCGATGCCGAGGGTCTTCTGAATCATAAGTATCAGTGAGAATATCATCGTGGTGGCTCCCACAACGGCCGTTCCGATAAGCACGGGTTTGGCGGTTGCTTTGAATGTATTGCCGGCTCCGTCGTTGGCCTCCAGGTAGTATTTGGCTTTCTCGAAGTCGGGCGTGAAGCCGAACTCGTCTTTCACCTCTTTCGTGGTCTTCTCGATGTCGTCCTCGATAAGGCTCAGCTCATACACGCTCTGAGCGTTGTCGGTCACAGGACCGTAGCTGTCCACTGCTATCGTCACAGGTCCCATGCCCAGCATACCGAACGCCACCAATCCGAAGGCGAAGATGCTGTAATATACTCCGAACACAGGCTCGATGTTGAACGCTGTCGAGGCGAAGTAGGCGATGACCATCAGCACGAAGAACACCATGCCTGTCCAGAATCCGCCCATGTTACCGGCCACAAGGCCGCTCAGTATGTTCAAGCTTGCGCCGCCCTGCTCAGAGGCTTTCACCACCTCTTTCACGTGTTTCGACGTGGGCGAGGTGAAAAGCTTGGTGAATTCGGGTATCAGCGCCGCTCCCAGTGTGCCGCAGCTGATGATGATGCTCAGCGCCAGCCACAGGTTCGGCACCAGTGCGTTCACTTCGGCGTTGTTCAGGATGAAATAGCTTGCGCAGAAAGTTCCGATGATGCTCAGTATCGAGGTGATCCACACCAGAGATGTCAAGGGCTGCTCAAAGTTTATGTCGTCGGCGTTCTTGTATTTCGCTTTGGCTATGCCGCCGTTGATGTAGTAGGCCAGCACCGAGGCGATGATACCAAGTATTCTCATTGCGAATATCCACACCAGCAGTTTCACCTGCATCGAGGGCTCGGGTACGGCCAGCAGTATGAAGCTCACCAGCGCCACACCGGTCACACCGTAGGTCTCAAAACCGTCGGCGGTAGGTCCAATCGAGTCACCGGCGTTGTCTCCTGTGCAGTCGGCTATGACTCCGGGGTTGCGTGGGTCGTCCTCGCCGATTTTGAAGACCACCTTCATAAGGTCGCTTCCGATGTCGGCAATCTTGGTGAAGATACCGCCGGCGATACGCAGTGCGCTCGCACCGAGGCTCTCGCCGATGGCGAAGCCGATGAAGCAGCTGCCTGCAAGGTTTTCGGGCATAAGCAGCAGGATGACCAGCATAAGCACCAGCTCGACGCAGATCAGCACGATGCCGATGCTCATACCGGCGCGCAGCGGGATGTTGAGCAGGTCGAGAGGTTTTCTTCTAAGCGAGGCAAAGGCCATGCGGGCGTTGGCGTAGGTGTTCATGCGGACGCCGAACCAAGCCACACCGTAGCTGCCGAGTATTCCGACAACCGTCCAAGCCAGCACCAGCAGCACGCTGCCGAACGGCATCGCACTCAGCACTCCGAAATAGAGCGCCATCGCCGCTCCGATAAAGACGAAAAGCAGGAGGAGGAATTTGCCTTGCTGCTTCAGGTAGGTCGAGCAGGTCTTGAAAATCACGTTGCCGATTTCAAGCATCGACTTGTGGGCTTGCAGTTTGCGCACCTTGCTGAACTGCCAGAAGCCGAACAGCAGTCCGACGATGACCACCGCGAAACCCCAGTAGAGGATCGACGCTTCGCCGCTCTGGGCAAAACCGGCAGGCATTTCCAGGTCCGCTTCGCTGGCAAAGGCGAAAACGGGCGCCGCCAGCAAAAGTAGTGTAGTTGCTAATTTCTTCATTATTAATATATTTGTTGCTATCTAAAGATTTAAAGAGACTGCAAATGTACTAATTTTTTCTCCTTTACAATATAATGCTGTAATTTGCATACTCAATAACTTTTCCCTTGCGGCCAAATCATGTCGGATGTGGCATGAAAATCGATTTACATCGACCTGCATTTTTGCATATTTTTTGTTGCATTGCCTTGTGTTATTGGATGCGATCTGGATGCAATCCGGATGCAATGAAGATGCTTTGAAAAAGGGACCTGCATTTTTGCATATTTTGTTCGGGAAGGGTGGTGGCTTGGACTGATTGGGTGGTGGGCTGATTTTTTGGGGGAGCTGCCAGCCGAGCACGGCTGGCAGTTTGGGATAGATGGCGGGGTTGGGGGGGGGGGGATTGGACTGGGATGGACCGGGGTGGACTTGGTTGGACTGGGGTGGGTGAAGGGAGAGTTTGTTGTTTGTTATTTGTTGTTTTTTGTTTTATTTGGCCGATATTCAAAAAAATCATATATTTGCACTCGTTAAACTTGACATTTTAATAACCAAATCTCACATATTATGAAGAAAATCATTTTGTGGGTCTTTTTGCTATTTTTCTTTGTGTTTCAGCTAAAGGCGCAGGATACTATAGATTCCACATATTATAGATACGACAACAACTTTTTGGAGATATCCAACCCTATGTGTCCCAACGGTGAACCTTTTACAAGGGGGGTGGGGTCTTGTGATATTTCTTTTCACTGGGAGATTAACTCTTCACATTTAATTGACGACTGTCCTGAAGTGAGACGGACGGAATATATGTATTACCAATTATCTGAAACCAAGCAAGACGTTTACGGTATTGCCATCCCCTTGGACAGCATTGCCAACTTCACTGAGGGAGACTCGATGATGGTGATACTCTGTGATGCCAACAGCTCACACACTCTAATGTTACACTTGGACACGATTGTTATCAAGGGCGGCGAAACGGGCAAACGCCGTTGGATGGAAACCCCAATTCATTATGATTACTTTTTTTTTGATGTGCAGGAAACGCCGCGCGATAACTGTGTCGACACGGTATTATACCGACAATTTTTGGAGTTTTATTTCGACAGACCGAGCCAAATAAGCGGAAAATGCCTCTGGTTCAAAATAGAAGTGTTTAACAACAACGGCAGTGTCTTCTATTTCTCAGTTGTCAGAGATTGGGGTCGTGCCTGGTTGGATTTCTATGACCGTAACTGTCAAACCTGTTTAGGTTATCGCTCTTGGTATCATGCCTTCCCAATCTTGACACCGCTGCCAGAGTGGGAAGAACCTTCTGTGGAACAGTTGATTCCTATGCCGAGAGTCGTTGAGCATCCCGAGCAACCTGAATACCATGGAATCGGTGACGCCGATAAGATGTCGTCGTTCGCGCTTTTCCCCAACCCAACCAACGGAACGGTATCCATCACCGCGACGGAACCGATATCTGAAATATCCGTAAGCGACATGACTGGTCGTACCGTGATTCGCCACAACGCCTGCGGCACCGACACGGTGATAGACACCGACTCACTCCGCAGCGGGCTTTATCTCGTCCGAATCAAAACCGAAAAAGGCTCGGTGGTCAAGAAACTCGTCGTGGAGTGATGCCTCCGCGACACGGCACAACAAGGAAAGATGATTTTTGCTGGGCAGGAAGTATGATTTTCTGCCAGATGCCTTAGTTTTTCAGGTTTACACTTATCTTTTTATCTGTATAGATATTTAGTGTGGAGTGTTTTTTGTCGTGGGGGTAGAATGCTACACTATACAATAACACAGACTTCCTTGAAGAAAGCCTTGGTTATATGGCGTTTAGACTTATCAACACCATTGTGTGTGAAATCTTATGAGTTAGATTCTTTGTTGCGGATGAATTCGGTGTATCTTTGCAGAGTAATCAACAAATATATAGATATGAGTTTAATCAAGTCAATATCAGGAATACGCGGCACGATAGGAGGTGCGGCGGGAGATGGGCTGACGCCGCTGGACGTGGTGAAATTCACTTCGGCGTTTGCATGTTTTTTGCAGCGTCGCAACGAGGGTAAGGTTCTCACGATTGTGGTTGGGCGAGACGCCCGACTTTCCGGGGAGATGGTTGATCGTCTTGTAGTAGGAACTCTTGTAGGCATGGGCGCCAACGTGGTGGAGACAGGTCTTTCCACCACTCCTACTACCGAAATGGCTGTCATAAACCACAAAGCTGACGGGGGCATCATAATCACCGCTTCACACAACCCCATCCAATGGAATGCGCTGAAACTGCTGAACCATCTGGGAGAGTTTATCGACGCTGCGGAGGGAGCCGAGGTGTTGCGCATAGCAGAACAGGACGACTACACGTTTGCGGAGGTCCACGACATGGGCACGGTCACGGTTGACGATACCACCATAGATCGCCATATAGAGCAGGTGCTGTCTCTGAAGCTCGTTGACCGAGACGCCATCGCGGCAGCGCACTTCAAGGTTGCAGTCGATGCTGTGAACTCGACCGGCGGCATAGCCATACCGCGTCTGCTGAGGGCGTTGGGCGTCACCGACGTGGTGGAACTGAACTGCGAACCGACAGGTCGCTTTGCGCATAACCCTGAGCCAATACCGCAGAACCTCACCCAGATTTCGGACACCGTCCGCGACAACCATTGCGACCTGGGCATCGTGGTTGACCCCGATGTGGACAGACTGGCGCTGGTGTGCGAGAGTGGCGAGATGTTCGGCGAGGAATATACGTTGGTCAGTGTGGCCGACTATGTGTTGCAGCATACCCCAGGCAACACGGTGTCGAACCTATCGTCGTCGCGTGCATTGCGTGATGTGACATCACGATACAGCGGGTGCCAGTATAATGCCGCAGCAGTTGGCGAGGTGAACGTGACCACGCTTATGCGCAAGACGAATGCCATAATAGGCGGAGAGGGCAACGGCGGTGTAATATACCCTGAACTCCATTACGGACGAGACGCTCTTGTCGGCGTGGCACTGTTCCTCACGCTGCTTGCCAAGAAGAAGATGAAGGTGAGCGAGCTGAGAAAGACCTATCCGGAATATATCATTTCAAAGAACCGAATCGACCTTACGCCGGAAATAGATGTTGATGCAGTTTTGGCCAAGGTTTCGGCACAGTATTCCGCCATTCAGGACTGCGACGTGACCACCATAGACGGTGTGAAGATAGACTTTGCAGACGGGTGGGTGCATCTGAGGAAGAGTAACACCGAACCAATAATCAGAGTTTATAGCGAGGCGAAAGACGAGGCCCGCGCCAACGAACTGGCACAGCAGGTGATGAGGGAGGTATAAGTTTTAAGTGGTCAGTGGTCAGTGGTCAGTAGTCAGTAGTCAGTAGTCAGTAGTCAGTGGTCAGTAGTTCGCCACTATCAAAATAACGCAACTAAATACATTTGCCACTTCACAATTTCACCTATAAACATAAAAAACATCAACAACCAAATCCTTATGGAAGAAAACAATAGTTATCGTAAATTGACACGCAGTGTTACGGATCGTCGTATTGCCGGTGTCTGTGGCGGTATCGCCAAATACTTGAACATCGACCCAACGGTTGTGCGCATCGGTTTTCTCGTGGCGCTGATATGCGGCAGCATAGGTTTTTGGGCCTATCTGATTGTATGGATAGCCGCGCCTGAAGAGGGACGGTAGCGGTCAAGTGCGTACCCACACAGAGCGTCCAATGAGTTTTAAGCGGTAAGTTTTAAGCGGTCGGTGGTTAGCCGTTAGAAAATTTACATTTGTCTATTCACTAATCATTTCACGGGTCACCAAATAAAGCTGACCGTCATCAGGCTTTTGTGCTTGTGCTGACGGTTTGACAGTTCACGACCGTTTTCATAGGTTTTCACTGCGGTGGTGATTTTCGCCGCATTGCATCCTTCTTTTTCCAGGGCATCTTTCACAGATGCGACCCGTTGCTGGTCGAGACTGTAGTTCTTCGAGACAGACTGCTCGTCGGTATAGACAGTCAGCACTACATTCAAGGACTCGCGTTTTATCAATGCTGCAAGACGTTTTATTTCTGCATTGGACTGCGGAGACAGCTGTGCTTTTGAACTATTGAACGACAAGCTGCCCAACGGCAGTTCCACTGCAACAGAATCATTGCGTAGCTGCGCGATGCAGGCTGTTGTAAGAGTTGTGTGTTCTTTTTTTGAGATTGTAGTGGTCCGCAAGTCGAGCGTGCCAGAAGCCGGGAACATAGAGCTGTCGGCGACAAAGTAGCCATAGTTGCGACCCAGCGGCAATGCGATATTGAAACTGCCATCGGCGGGGTTTGTGGTGAACCATCCGCAGAGTGCGCCGGTCTGCAGGTCGAACCAGCGCAGCTGCACCTTCACCGGCTTGCCGTCCTGATTGGTGACTTTCCCTGTGAGCGTAGCGACCTTATTGGGGCGCATAGATTCAGGCAAGTCAATCACGCAGATGTCAAGACTTTCGCCGTTCTTGGCGGCCATATAGGCCTTTGTGCCAGCGTTGTTCACGATGAACCAGGAGTCGTCGCCCACCGTGTTTATTTCCTTTCCGACATTCACCGGCTCGCTCCATTCGGTCCAGCATTCCTCAGACAAACGAGTACTCTTGAACACATCGAGTCCGCCGATGTTGGAGTGGCGGTTGGAGCAGAAATAGAGTGTTTTCATGTCTGGATGGAGAAATGGAGCCCGATCGTTACCGAAAGTATTGATGGTTGGTCCCAGACTTATGGGATTGCTCCAGTTTCCGTTTTCGTCGAGAGTGGAGACGTAGATGTTAATAGACGAGGCCACTTCGTGTTCGGTCTTTTTTCGTGCAGCGAAAAGAATAGAGCGACCGTCGGCGGTAAGCATGGCATCCGACTGCCAAGAGCCAATCTGCAACGGTTCAGGGAGCGGTTTCGGCATACTCCACCCCTCGTCTGTCATTTGAGAAAACAACAGCTTCTCGTTCTTGAAAATAACGATGGTTTGTCCATCGCGCGAAATAGACACCGGCGACTCGTCGTGCCCCACGGTGTTAAGGCCGGGCACTGTGAACGGACGCCTCCACTGCCCAGACGAGTTCATGGACGACATGAAGATATCGGCACCACCGAGATTGCCTGAGCGGTTGACACCGGCAAAAAATAAGACCTGCTCATCGGAGGAAAACACTGGCGAGTATTCGTCGCCAGATTTGCTGTTGATATTCTCGCTCAGGAACGTCTTATTGAGCTTGACCTCTGGCGCAGCAAGAGTAGCGCAGAGAGCCTTGTAGTCGGCATTATTCTCAAACTGGTCGGCGAACTGTTCCACGGTCTTGTTGACATATTCCCACTTCTGACGTCCAGCGTCAAGTTCAATCATGTACAACAACATATCGTACGATATGCGGTATGGAGCAGTGGCTCTCAAAGCGTTGGCCACGCTGGCGCGGTCGCTGGTGTTCACAGCCAGAATTGCATCCATCGCCGTCTGGTCTTTCTTTAAGAGGTCGAAAGGCACAATTTGTCCGTATGTGGCATCGAACTCAGCGATTCGGTCGCTGTTAACATAGATGTCATGTATGGCACGGACGACGGTGTCGCACATGGAGCTATCACCGTTGTGCAGGCTCCACTCCAAACCATCGGCATTCTTGTCCTCGATTGAAATCTCTGCAATAATCCGTTTTGCATCAGCAATCCGTTCGATGTCATTGGGGTGATTATCAATATAGCGTTTAAAGCTTTGCCAGTCGCTCACGTCGGTTTCTTTATCGAAACAGAGAGCGCTGACCTTGCGTTTGGCAGCACTGGCGTATGGGCTGTCGGGATAATCGGCGGCGTATTTTCTGAAAGCCTCCACGGTGTTGGCAGACAGCGCACGGTAATATGTGATGGTGTAAATCTGGAGTTCAGCATCGTCAGCCTCGTCAGCGTCAGGGTAGTCGGCCAAGAAACGTTCGTAGGCATTCAAAGTGTTGAGGTTTTTTGCCCGTTGGTAGGCCAACGCATGCATACGCTGCTCGGCGGTGAAAGCCTCCTTGGATTCAGGATGCATGGACAAGAAATGTTCATAGCCCTCAACGCTGTTTTCGGCCTGCGCCGCTGCAAAGTCAATCGCACACACACCATCACGAGCCGCAGAGCGAAGCGAGTCGGTGACAGTAGCTGCATAGAAATCATAGAAATGGTCGTAGGCTTTTTTTGTATTGATTTTTCGAGCATCATCTAGTCCCTGAATTGTCATGACGTTGAGCAGTTTCTCGATGGTGTCGATGGTTAGCCCGTCACGTTTCAGCAATCCCCGCTGAAGATTGTTCAAATCTTCTATCAGGCTTTTGGTCCGTTGCAGAGCGCTGTATGCACGTTCGTTGTTGCGGTGAGGGTTCTTTGGTTCTCCAAACACAAGCCCCAGCATATAGCAGTTCATCGCATCCGTCGAGTCCTCTTTGTAGGCCTTCTCCGCCTTCTTCTCCGCTTTCGAGTAGTTCCCGTTTTGCAGCTCCTTCCATCCCGGTTGGTTTGCGGTTTGGGCCAACACGGCAAAGGCCGCTGCCATGAGAATCGTGAATATAGTGAACCTTTTCATTGGAAATAATCAAATGGTTGAATTTGCAAAAATACGTTTTTTATTATAAAAAGTGTATATTTGTATCGCTGCTGGGGAATAAGGTTTGATGTAGAATCTCCACAGCAACAGTTCTTTATTATAACAACAAATCGCTGGGGTCGGCCCTGTAATGGGGTCGCCAAGAGGGAATCACGTGCAAATCGTGAGCTGTCGCGCAACTGTAATTCGCCGTTGACGGGTTGATAACATGCCATTGGGGGAAAGTCCCTGAGAAGGTGTCGGCCAAGAGGTGATGAGCCAGGAGACCTGCCTCGGATTGATTCGGCAATGCTTTCGCGTCTAAAAGGCTTTTGTTGAAAAACAGTTCAGGGTGCGTGCCCGCACAGGGCAATTGGGTTCAAATATTGTCTGTTGCCTGAACACTGAAAAGAAATCGGTTCGTATGTGATGATTTTTTCGCCGGCATTGTCGATAGACAAAATGCCGACGAACATAAAACATTATATACTATGAACTGGAAAGAAGAGTACAAAAGAAAAGTATCGACGCCTGCAAAGGCAATAAAAGACATCCATGACGGGCAATGTGTGGTGATGGGGCACGCGGCTGCTGCCCCGAGGGTGATTCAGGAGGAGCTTTCGAAACATTGCGAGGACTACAGTAAAAGATTTGTTTTAAGCTGTAAGTGGTCAGTGGTTAGTAGGCAGTAAATGTTAAGATGTTAAGGTGTGAAAAGTGAAAAACATTTGAAATTGACCGTATACCGTAGACCGTAAAATAAAGGCGACTCGCTGTATTTGAGTCGCCTTTGGTTTTGTTTTTTTTGAGTTTATTATCTGCCCTTGCTTTCATTATATGTGACAGTGTAACCCAATGTATCCTGAAAGAATCTAACAATTTCATAATGATTGCTAACAGAACTTGCTTTTAATTGCAATTCGCCTTTGCCCCATACTTTGTTTGGGTTTATGTTTTTGCGTTCACGCAATTTTGGTACGATAATTTGTAAGCCGTTAGTTGGTGTTGTGCTATATTGATTAAAATGATCTGGAATCATAAATATTGTATCAACATTTTGATCGTTGCTGTATTTTTGGATTGTGTCCAATTCGATATGTTGCCACTGTGTAGAAGGCGATTGTCCGTACACCAATTCCACATTATGTTTTTGGGTGGTGGTTTGGGTGGTGTCTTGCGGGGTGGTGTTGGTGTTGGTTTCTTCTTCTTTGTTGCAGGAGATTAGGGCTGTTGTCAGCAGGGCTATTGCTGCTATTTGTAGGATGTGTTTCATTGTTTCTATTGTTGATAGGTTGATATAATGATAGGTTATTTTTGATAAGTTAATGTTACATTGTAACCTAATGTGTCAGAAAAGAAAGACCGAATTTCCGGGTAACCGTCCACGGATGACGCTTTCAATTGTAATTCGCCTTTGCCCCATACTTTGTTTGGGTTTATGTTTTTGCGGTCACGTAATTGAGCTACCAAATATTGTAAAACCACTGTTGATACTGTACTATACTGATTATATCCTTCGGGGACCATAAACACAGTATCTACATCTGACTTGGCTAAAGAATCCTGAATTCTTGATAATTCAAGACCATTTAAGTTTGCATCGTACACCAATTCGACGTTGTGTTTTTGGGTGGTGGTTTGGGTGGTGTCTTGTGGGGTGGTGTTGGTGTTGGTTTCTTCTTCTTTGTTGCAGGAGATTAGGGCTGTTGTCAGCAGGGCTATTGCTGCTATTTGTAGGATGTGTTTCATGATGGGTTAATGTTTATATTAATAATTGGTGTGCAAAGGTACGAAAAGTTTTTTTGATTTGGTTGCTGTTTTGATAGGATATTCTAGAAAACCTAAGATACACTAGAAGGGGTTGTAAAGGTAAAAGTGGAAAACAAAACATTGGGAAACGACAAACGACAAAAGCCGCTGCCCTTTGGTTATGGGCAACGGCTTTCTACCGCTGAAAGTGGTGGTTGGTGTGGGGGGGGTGATTGCATAGATACTTATCGTTTGACTTGCAAAAATACGAAAAAACATTTGCAATATATAGTCTATATTCTATTTCCTGTAGGGATAGATGCTCTAGATATACTGGAGGGACTAGATTGTTTGGTGGGAGTTATGGGAATTATGGGGGTGATGGTGTGCCGGGGTTGGAATTGCAAATCCTAAAAGAAAGAAGTGCCGGAATTTCAAATCCGGCACAACAGAAAATAGTCGGCAATCTAGCCCCCTCTAGCTCCTCCCCACCACCCCACCGCGCGAGGGCCGTGTAGCTCGCTGCCGCGAGCGCCCTCGCCCGCATGCCTTTCCGCCGCCCGTTCTTTGCGTTTCGTGCAGGGTGGTGCGGAAAACAATGGCTAGTTCTGAGAACGCACCGCGCGGACAGATAGTCCAAAGGTGCGGTCGCTGCCGAGCACGCCCTGGTAGTCCGAATAGAAGTCCGAGCACCACGCGCCGTCCGGGCCCGACTCGAAGAGCGACGACGACCAGAAGTAGCCGCTCGTACCGAAAATGAGCGAACTGCCATACCGGCGGCCAGCAGCGGGCAGGAACAGACTGCTGCCGTTAGCGGCGGTGAACTTGCGTCCGTTCACTCCGTTCTGTATTGTCCACTCGGCGGTGGTGTTATCAATCAGTTCCTGCCACTCTGCCTTGGTCGGGATCCTTGCACCGCTGCCCAACACTGCCGTCGCCACGTCGTCCGAGGCTTCAAGCGTGGTCTTGTTATCCACCGTGCCGTAGCTCTCCAATGTATTGTATTTGTACATTGTGTAGGTACTTGTCTCTGAATCGTAGTCACCGTAGGTGTAGTTTGCCCACGAATACACGTTCCTAGGCCACACCTCGCCCCAGGCGTAGTAGTCGCCGTAGCCTTCAGGAGTGGTCGCACCCAGATTCACGCTGTACCACTGCACGGAAAGCCCCAGGTCAACCCACGCACCCTGCGTCGCCTGGCGGGCTATCTGCGTAGTGTCGGTTGGGTTGGTCGGATTCGTCGGCGTGTTGGTGTTTGTGTTATTGTTAGTGTTGTCGTCGTCCTTGTGGCACGACACCATTATCAAACCCATCAATCCAATCATCAAAAAAAACTTTTTCATAACAATTTAACCTTTCTTTTCTTGTATTAATAAATTGATTTGTTATAATCATATGTAACAGTATAACCCAATGTATCCGCAAAGAAACGTACAATCTCCGGATGGTCAAACACAGCATCATTATACAGCTGCAACTCCCCCTTACCAAAAACCTTATCCGGATTAACATTATGACGCTCACGAAGCTTTGAAACGATAACGTTTAATGAATTTATTGATGCAGTGCTAAACTGATTATAACGCTCTGGAACAATAAATATAGTATCAACTGATTTATCTTCACAATACATCTGTATTGTATCTATTTCAATATGTTGCCACATAGTATTAATATTTTGCCCATACACCAACTCCACATTATGCTTAACCACAGCAGCAGTGTCCGTCCCATTTCCACCAGAAGGCCCCTCACCCTCCTCCGTCTTCTTGCATCCAACCATCATCACCACTCCCACCGCCAACATCATTAAAACAATCTTTTTCATAACAATTTACCCTTTCTTTTAAATGGTTATTAATAAATTGATTTTGTATCCCAAACAACATTGTATTTCAATGTATCCTCCAAGAAACGGACAACTTCTGGAGCGTCATCAACCACTAAATGTGCCAACTTCAAATCCCCTTTGCCAAAGACTTTGTCCGGATTCACATTGTGACGTTCACGAAGTTTAACCACTCTGTTTTGCATTCCCGATACTGTTGCAGTACTAAATTGATCGTATGCCTCTGGAACCATAAATATTGTATCAACTGTTGGATCGGCATTATATTTACGAATTGTATCCAACGAAATATTTTCCCAATCTGTTGACGACACCACCCCATATCTCAATTCCACATTATGTTTTTGGGTGGTGGTTTGGGTGGTGTCTTGTGGGGTGGTGTTGGTGTTGGTTTCTTCTTCCTTGTTGCAGGAGATAAGGGCTGTTGTCAGCAGGGCTATTGCTGCTATTTGTAGTAGGTGTTTCATTGTTTCGAAATATTAAATTTGGTTGTAATATGTAACAGTATAACCTAACGTATCCGCAAAAAATCTTACAATTTCAGGATTATCAAGTGTGGATTCACTTTTTAATTGCAATTCGCCTTTGCCCCATACTTTATTTGGATTTATGTTTTTACGTTCACGTAAAAGTTGAATTAAATTCTTTATTTGGTTCGTAGAAAGAGTTCCATATTGATAAGAACATTCTGGAACCATAAATATGGTATCAACGTTTTTATTATTGCTATAATTTTGAATTGTATCTAATTCAATATGTTGCCATTTTGTGTTCGAATCGTCTCCATACACCAATTCCACATTGTGTTTATGAACAGTGGTTTGGGTGGTGTCTTGTGGGGTGGTGTTGGTGTTGTTTTCTTCTTCTTTGTTGCAGGAGATAAGGGCTGTTGTCAGCAGGGCTATTGCTGCTATTTGTAGGATGTGTTTCATGATGGGTTAATGTTTAGATTAATAATTGGTGTGCAAAGGTACGAAAAGTTTTTTTGATTTGGTTGCTGTTTTGATAGGATATCCTAGAAAACCTAAGATACACTAGAAGGGAGTGTAAAGGTAAAAGTGGAAAACAAAACATTGGGAAACGACAACGACAAACGACAAAAGCCGCTGCCCTTTGGTTATGGGCAACGGCTTTCTACCGCTGAAAGTGGTGGTTGGTGTGGTGGCTTGTAATCATATAAGTCCCATTCTTGTAATGCTTGTGTTATTGAAAATCCCTTTCTGCGAGTGTATTTATATTCATCAACTAAGTTGTATTTTGCTGAAATACGCATTGCTTCTAGTTCTTCCTTGAATTTCTTCGGTATTTTCATAGTGCAAAGTACAAAAACATTTGAAACGATAACGATAAACGACATTCGTTTTATGTAAATGTATTTGCTTACTTTACGCAACTATTCCTCTATGTCTATTGTGTAACTAAAATTTGGATATTTTGGTCGTGATCATGTAAAACTAAAAACTTACAGCTTAAAACTAAAAAAATATGTATCTTTGCCCCTCGTAATCTTAAACGATTGTAATATGAAAAAGACAAACATTTTCAAGACATTGGTGCTTGGAGCAGCTTTCTGCTTCGCATCTTTTACTGCCAACGCACAGTTCGAATTCGGCCTCAGCCTTACTGGCGGCATCTCTACTGGCGACATGAAAACTAAAATCCCCGTATCAGGTGCTTTGATGGGTAACTCACAAGGCTTGATGGGTACTCAGTACATTATGCATAGCTCGTCCGATATGCTTGGTTTCGCATTCCGTTTCGGCTATCGCATCCCTATCAACAACAGCGAGTATGGCGAGGTTCTCCCATACGTCGAGGTCAACGGTTTCTGGAATCGTCCCAACAAAGATATGCGCAAACAGTTTGACGAGGCCAACAACACCTATCCTCAGTACATCAACGTGCCTCTCTACATTGGTGCGCAATACCGTTATCCTGTGACTGATATCATCAAGCCTTACGCTGAATTCGGTATCGGCTATGACCTTCTTTTCATAACCAGTGAGTATGGAAAACCTGGTGACGACTATCGTTACAATGCCAAGGGTGCTCTTTCGGGCAATGTTGGCGTCGGTTGCTTCTTCTCCGACTGGGTGTCGGTCGGCATCTACTATTACGGCTTCGGCTCGCACAAGATTATGCTGAAAGAGAATTCCGTTATCGACCCACTCCCAATCTCCGATTGGACTGAGCGTCGGACTCAGTACTATGGCGACGGCATCTCGGTGAAGTACAACCCCAAGCCCGTCACTCGCGACTACGGCGCGGTGGCTCTACGCCTCAACTTCCACTTCGGACCTCACAAATAAGATTAGTTGAATCAGAGCATAAAGAAAATAGGGGCGTTCCGTTGGAACGCCCCTATTTATTTACAAATCACAGAACCCTACCCCCTAAGCTTCAAAATTCGTAATACAAAATTACAACTCCCCCACCCTGCGGAGTTGAACGTCTTTGGTGACAGTGGCTGTACCATAGTTCCAATTGCCACTTGCCCCCGAAAACTCTGCGTCCTTGAATAACACGGTCACCACAGTGTCGGCATAATGTCCATTGACGGTACTGTCGATGTCGCGGAATTGAACATACATGGTGTCGATATTAGGAAAGTGGTATGTTGAGATTACGTATCGACCGTTATCGTCGGTGAGCGTCTCGTTACTGTATGAATAATCGTCGTTGTCGAAGCTGTTGTTGCTTATGCGTACCTCGATACCCTCTAAGGGTTGCTGGCTAGAATCAGTCACCTTTCCTTTGACGGTATAGGTGGCTTCGGGAACGCCATACTCGCAGGCAAGCGGAGGCGTCTTGTCGCACGAGAGGTTGATGCCCAGCATTCCCCCCAATGCTACATACAGCCAGTTCTTCAGTTTGAGATACTTGATTTTCATAATTTAACTGTTGACAGTTATTATTCACACCTTCACACCATTCACTGAATCTTGTCGAATCCCAGATAGGGCCTCAGCACCTCGGGCATCACGATGCCATCAGGAGTCTGGTTGTTCTCAAGCAGGGCGGCCATTATGCGTGGCAGAGCCAACGCCGAGCCGTTCAGGGTGTGAGCCAGCTTCATCTTGCCGTCGCTGTCTTTGAAACGCAGTTTCATGCGGTTGGCTTGGAAGGTCTCGAAGTTTGATACCGACGACACTTCGAGCCAGCGTTTCTGTGCCGCACTCCACACCTCGAAGTCGAAGGTCATAGCCGAGGTGAAGCTTATGTCGCCGCCACAGAGTTTCAGTATGTGGTAGGGAAGGCCCAGTTTGTCGAGCAGGCCTCCCACATGTCTCTTCATCTCTTCGAGCTGTTCGTAAGAGCGGTCGGGATGTTCGATGACCACAATCTCAACTTTCGAGAACTCGTGCAGACGGTTCAACCCTCGCACGTCCTTTCCGTAGCTGCCAGCCTCGCGGCGGAAACACTCGGAGTAACCCACATGTTTGATTGGGAACTGGTCGGCCGACACAATCTCGCCACGATAGATGTTTGTGATAGGCACCTCGGCGGTGGGAATCATATAGAATCCGTCGAGCGGGATGGCATACATCTGACCCTCTTTGTCGGGCAGCTGGCCTGTTCCTAATCCCGATGCTTCGTTCACCATCAGCGGCGGCTGAATCTCAACAAATCCTGCATCGGCGGCTTCGTTGAGGAAGAAGTTTATCAAAGCTCTCTGCAGACGGGCGCCTTTGCCTTTATACACAGGGAATCCCGCGCCTGTTATTTTGTTGCCCAACTCGAAATCGACGATGTCGTATTTGGCGCAGAGCTCCCAGTGGGGCAGCGCGTCGGCTGGCAGTTCGGGTTTCTTGCCGAATTCGCCTACCACCACGTTGTCGGCCTCGCTCTTTCCTACGGGCACCGTGATATGAGGTGCGTTGGGCAGCGAGATGAGTTCTTCGTCGAGCTGGCTGCTGACCGCCGTCTGCTGCTCGCTAAGTTCTTTCTCTTCAGCTTTCAATGCAGCCGTCTGCGCTTTTGCGGCTTCGGCTTCTTCGCGCTTGCCCTGTTTCATAAGGGCGCCGATTTCTTTCGCGATGCGGTTTTGGTCGGCTTTTATGGCGTCGGATTTGGCTTGCAGCGAACGACGCTGTTCGTCGAGTTTGATGATGTTGTCTATACGGTTTTCAACGTCCTGTACGTTCTTGATTTTAAGTCGGGCGATAACCTCGTCGCGGTGCTCTTTGATGTATTGCAGTTGAAGCATATTTAATATATTTATTTGAAAACGACTGAATCGCTATGAATTTTCCTAACAATTAACGCTAATTGCCCTCATTTATTGCAAGAGGGGGAATGCAGAATTCAACGATAGCACAATATTTGATGTTTTTTTGCGTAAATACAATGTTATAAAATAATACATGATGACACATTTTTTTCGCACAACACTCATTGTTTGTCTTTCAATTTATATAATGGTGCCAAGTTTTGCAGAGGCACAACGCAAGCACAAAAAGACAAAGGACACGGTAGCCACAGCCGAAGCACGGCTGAAGGAGGTATGGGATCTTGTAGGGGACAAATATGTCGAAACTCCGGACATGGACAACCTCAGCGAGCATGCCATCATAGCCATGCTCAAAGCCTTAGATCCACACAGTGTGTATATAGCAGCCAAAGATGTACAGAAGGCCAACGAGAACCTGCAAGGAAACTTTGAGGGAGTAGGAGTCACGTTCCAAATACTCGACGACACAATAAATGTGCTGGAGGTGATTGAGGATGGGCCATCTGCCAAAGTCGGCATACAGGCCGGTGACAAGATAATCCGTATCGACGGCAAAAGTGCCGTAGGAGACAGCGTGAACAACACATTTGTCTCAAACCATCTGCGCGGTCCGAAGGGAAGCGAAGTGATGATAACCATGCTACGCAACGGCACCGAAGTAGAATTCAAGGTGACACGCGGCAAAGTGCCCATCTATAGCGTTGAAACATGGTTTATGGCCAACGACACTGTGGGATATATAAAACTTTCACGATTTGCCCGAACAAGCGTTAACGAGGTGCGCAAAGCAATGGATGAATTGCAGAAACAAGGAATGAAGGCACTGATGCTTGACCTGCGCGGCAACAGCGGCGGATTCTTAGATGTGGCGACAGGGTTGGCCAACGAATTTCTTCCTTCGCGCAAACTGATTGTCTATCAAGAAGGCCGTAAACAGCCACGCCACGCATACAGCACCAACAGCATGGGACGTTTTCGCGAAGGACGCCTGGTAGTGCTTATAGACGAGAACTCGGCATCGGCATCCGAAATAGTATCAGGTGCGATACAGGACTGGGACCGAGGGACAATAGTAGGGCGCCGTTCCTTCGGCAAGGGGTTGGTTCAACGTATGTTTACCTTAAAAGACGGAGCCCAGGTACGACTCACCACAGCCCGCTATTACACACCGTCGGGACGATGCATCCAGAAACCATATAAAGACGGCTCTGATGCCTACCGCAACGACATCTACGAACGCTACAAACATGGGGAACTTGTAAGCCAAGATTCAATACACTTCCCGGACTCGCTAAAATACAAGACGGAATCAGGACGCATAGTTTACGGTGGCGGAGGTATCATGCCCGATGTTTTTGTGCCGATGGACACCACCAAGCTCACGGAATACTATATCAACCTCCGAAACAAAGGCGTGGTGAACGACTTCTCGCTGCGATGGGTAGAGCGTCACCGCAAGACATTTCAACCCATGGGATTCGCCCGTTTCCTGGAAATGTACGACAAATATGATGTTGACCGCGATTTCGCCAATTATGCCAAAAGCAAAGGTTACGAACCAAAAGAGGACGATAATGACCCAGTTCGCATAGCCAACACCGAACGATACCAACACCTCATCATAAAAGCCCTGATAGCCCGAAATCTATATGGTTCACACTATTACTATCAAGTGATGAGAGATGCCGACGAGTGCTACAAGAAAGCATTGGAAGAGATATGCAAGTAGGTACCAAGGCACATCCTGAACGCCTTTTTTGCAATATAATTTGACGGATAATACTGATATTACCCTGAAAGGCCATTGCCTGATAATCAACAAGCAACATTCTTTTTTTCAAAAAAGGGATTCAAAAGACACATTAATTTGAAAAAAGGTTGTATATTTGCACCCGCAAAAACGGAGAAATTCCACCTGCCGCATTCGTCTAGTGGTCCAGGACAACTGCCTCTCACGCAGTAGATCGCCGGTTCGACTCCGGCATGCGGTACAAACAAAAAACGACTGACTTCAAAATGAAGCCAGTCATTTTTTTATAGACTTTCACAAAGAAAGAACTACTTGATTGCCACAGCCACCGATGCCGAGGGACGGCTGACGGAAGTCTGAGACGATTTCAAGACAATGTGGTATCTAACACTCTTAGCCTGCGGCAAACGGCTATCGGTGAACGAAGTCTGCGAAGGGTTGAACGAGCCTACGGCAACAGGTGCTTCACCGTCAACAGTACGGTAGATTATACCGATGAATTTAGCATCGGGTTTGGCGGAATACTGCCAGTTCAATATAACTGACGCAGTCTTACGGCTGTATTTTGCTTTCAAAGAAATTCCTGCATCGGCATTTGCGTTGGCCGGCAAAGAAACCACACCGCTACGTCCAGACAAGTTACCCGAAGCATCAACCGCTTCGATACAATACTGCACAGGAAACACTTGCCCATCTGCCGGCACTTTGTAAGTAACATAGGGCGATTCACCATAAGACGATGAATCAATAGCAGTAACCCACCGCCATTGGTTGCTGCCTGCAGTTTGACTATAGATGTTGTATTTCACCACATCATCCGACTTGCTGCGTTGCCACTTGATAGACGTCATTTTGTCGCCTGGAACAGTGGATTTCCATTCGCACGGTTCGGGTTTTACCACATCTGGCAAGCGTACCAGTACTGTATCGGACGGTGATGACGAGTTAAACCGATTGTCAACAGCAACGACATAATAATAGGCATCAGAATTCACGCCTGTCATGTTGATGGTATCGGTAAACGAGAACTGCGAAACAATTGAGGATGTAACCTCAGAAAATTCACTCTCACGATTATTGGAGAAATAAACGCGGAATCCCAGCAAATCGTCTGGTTTGACCTTAGGTTCATTCCATGAGAGGGAAACAATTGCCTGATTGCCTGATTGTGAGTTGGCAGCAAGCGAAGACTTGCCCCTCACCACCTGAGGAGATGTGGGTGGAACGGTGTCGGAAATCAGGTTGGGTAAAATATTAGAATATGCCAAGCGACCTAAAGAATCGTAGGCATATACCCTGTAGAAACCCACGCCGCATTTTAAAGCTGCGCTGTCGGCAAAAGATGTAGTACCGAAAGGAATCTTGTCGCTCACCTTCGACCACGAGCCATCCACTTTTCTGGAGAAAGCCACCACAAAACCAGTGTACTTCACAGCCTCAGGGAGACGCCATTCGACGGAACATCCGTTGCTGTCGAGAGGTGATACTTTTACCAGTTCCGGTGAAGAGAGCGAATGCTGTTCCAAAAACGTAAATGCATCGCTCGTCTGCCACTCTGACATATCACCAAAAAGGTCGTAACCCCGGACACGGTAAACCACAGTCTGACCTGCTGACAGAGAATCAATATAGATTACGTTATCCCTGGTAACAGGGATTCCAGGATATTCAGTTGTAGAGGACACATCAGACTTGACAACAGGAAGTTTATTTAGAGCCACAAAGTTGTCAGAAGTTTGACTTTCGGACTGATCGGAACTTTCTTTCGTTTCCTTCCCCCTCAGACTTTTCTCCACAAAAAAACCATTGTAATCAGACACCGGCCAATAGACGGCGACTCGAGAGGCGTCAATCTGTTTTACCGAGACTTCTTTGACAGCCTTATTGCCAGACTTTTTGTCGTGACTGGTGTTTTTTACGATTTCGGAGGCCTCGCTACAAGTAAAGACATCGCTCTTACCTGCGTAAACAAGTGTATATTCATAGGTGGCACCTTTCTCGACCTCACGGTCAACAAAACGGAGTCCTGCAGCATCGGCATAGCGTGTGCTGCGGCTGGAAAGAAAAGACACGATGGTTCTACGAGAAGACTGTTCCTCGCGCAATCTGCAGACATACTCCACCATCGATGACGGGTTGCTTGCCAGGGCCTGATTCACTTTGGTATCACCATATATAGCCTGAGCGATGGCTCCAGCCAGTAAGTCCGAATGGCCAAATTCGGAAGCCATCTTGGAAGACGTCCACGGTTTTACCAACTTAACCACCTTTGACGTGTTGTTTTTACCGCCGGTACGTGTAATCTGCCAGCCATCACGGTTAGCAAGCATCCAAACGGCAGGATCGTCCGGCATCCAGCGCAGAACGATGCTGTCGCCATAGGCACGCGATTCGAACGAAACGGAATATGTATTTTCTTTAACTGGCGTGGACTGTTTTCGCGACTGTGCTTTCACCTGCGGTAAAGAAACGCCAACAATGGCTACCAACCCGGCGACTATGAAGAGTTTATTTTTCAAGAGTGAAAATATTTAATGTGATTGTTTAATTGCTTGAACGGCTCTACGAATATAGATAAAAGGTTAGAAATGGCTAAAAAAGTCACCTACCTGCCACCAAATTTAATTTCAGGAGAAATATACGATTTTACCGCCTTGTTGTAAGGAACGTGAATTGAGATACGAGCATCGGAGAGAGCATTATGGTGCAGAGCCGGCAGTTGTTCATTGTTGTGCAATGCATCGCGACATATAATGAACACAGTATTGAGGAAGGAGTTCTCGCCATCATTCAAGGTAAGATAGTAGGAATTAACAACATATTGGCGATATTGATTACGCCGTTTTGCCTGACGGTATTGCTCGGTGTTGTTTGCACTGAAGTCAGAGGAGATCCAGGGCGAAGTCCATGCAGGTTTTATGCCAGCATAGCCGTCGATCTGGTTAGAACGAATCCAGTTGTCGAACCAATAGTCACGGTTTTTGAATTGGGCGTCGTCTCTCGACCAGCTGTCATAGGCGGTCAGAAGAGACGCTTTGGGAAGGTCAAACGGAGAGTCGTCCAAAGAGAGGAATACCTGTCGCACACGCTTCAGCGAGCCATGCTGAGCATCAGACACGGACAACGACTCACGAACCTCTCGACGTTCATTCTCGTCAAGGTTTTCATACCATTCCGCATAGGAATGAATTTGTGCGAAGAACGATGCGAAAGCCTTGTTTTCCTTCATAATAGCCGGTGACACCCTGTCCTGGATGCAAATAACAGGATTTGGGTTGACGAAGGTGACAGACTTAATATGCTCGGTCGATTTGAAATGCGCCGCCGACACACGATTTACCAAGTCACTGCTGACCTGAAGCAAAGCAGGTACATTCCAACCATACGCCGGACGCATCTGAGACCCCTCGTGGAACCAATGGGTGGCCTGCAAGGGAGTTAGGTTGCCACGGTCAATAGAGTTTCCACTGGTAAAAATATCTATCAGCTCGTTCTCGCTCATTGATAAATAAAGTCCATCCGAATGGGACACCCTCATTGAAGCCGGTGCGAGCAAATTCAAATTTGCTATACGAACAGACGGATCATAAAGTACCGGGTATTTGTTGAGCATAAGCCATTTGGCACGTTGCTGAAAAAAAAGCAAGTGAGCATATTGGTAATAAAACGATTCATTCACGGCCAACCACTCGGGAATCGAGTTATTAAAGAACTCGTCTATAGACTGCCTCCCGTTAACAGCGAACACAGCAATCGGAGGCAAAGTTACACCCGATGCATAAAGAGAAATGTCGTTAGGCGTGTAGTCATCAAAAATATAAGAGCGGTTGCGGAACGCAAAATATCGATTGAGATTAATTGAGGAGAGCTTCGACGTGATGAGGGAATTAGACGGGTCAACGGTGACATTGTCTGCACCATAGCCTATACCAACTCCTATACGAGCCGACTCAGCCGAGATGGTGTCCATCAACACTTTATATGTAGAATACATGTGATCGAAACGGAAATAGAGGTTGTAAACCCTGGTACCGACCTGACGACAGACAGAATACTCAGAAAAGGGTTCGCTTGAGTAAGCGGCCTTGCGGACACACTCCTTGTAGGCTTTTGCATATTCGGCAGTATCAATAACCATAAGCGACACACAACATGGAGAATATGTTCCAGCAGAATTTTTTGTTTTGACTACAGCCTTGGGCATATATACTTTTAAATAAGGAACAGATTCCTTACCATCCCCTTTGGTCGGAAAATACTCATACCGACAGTCGGCAGCATTGACAATACCCAATTCCTGATTCACCACAAAGGCGCGCAAAATCTTTCCCTTACGAGTCAAGGAGCGCCCATCGAACAAATCGTCACGGTTATGCTTAAAGAATATATAACATGCCGAATCAATTTCCTCATTTGGCACAAACGGGTCACCGTTGTAGGGCCACGTGAAAAGCACCTGGTTGTCTAACGTATAAGGAGCCACATCGGTGACAATCTGCAAGGTTTTCTCGATAGAGGAGCGCTGCGGAGTTCCGCCACACAAGGGTAACCCCCAATTGAAGCCACGACCTTTCATGAACCCCTTTTCCTCGCCAGTGAATATATCGACCACACGGTCGTCATCAAAATCCGAGGGGTTACGTTTCTCGTATAGATTAGCACAAAGTGTCACACTATTAAGCTTGCCAGACTCAAAACCGCCCAACGCCTGTTCAGCCGAAACCATGTCATTATCGGAATCGTAGGCGTAGTGCATGTCAGACGTACCAGTTTGACCTCTCTGTGCTTCATTCATAGACAAACAAAAACGACGAGCTCCGTTCATGTCTGCCACCATAATCTCGTTGACAGATGACGACTTACCGGCACGCCTATACGAAACTGGATAGGCTGTAGAGAATCTGCACTTCGCAAAAGGCGACACATTGCCTGTCCGTGCGTTTACATCAGAGAATTCAACATTTCTGAAAAATGAAAAAACGTTTTCGGCATCTGAACATGCAAAAGGCAAATTTGACTGTGGTAAAATCGATGTGGCATTGTTGTCTTCATTTACAACCTCTACCGGAAGCACCGACTGAACGAGAGAAACATCACCGTGCCACCCTTCAAAATCGACTCTTGTACCCAACAGACAGGTTAAAAGAGCATCACGAGACTCGGAGGAGCTCAACTGTTCAGACGCCGTCTCATTTGAGCCCTTGAGTACAGCAAGAGCACCAGCCTGAGGCTTACAAGTCACTGGCGAAATCACCCGCGCAGTAGCATTGGATTGCATGGCTTCCGATTTGGCGGCACTGGGGAGAGCCGATGCGAGATCTTTTTCAAACTTATAGGCATCAACAGCTGCACGAGTGCCAGCAGACTGACCTGCATTGTACAGAACCCGCTTGTTTCCCAATTCCACAGAAGTCCCCGGTTTTCCGCCAATTTTTGCATACCACTGCGGCTGACCACCACGACGCCACGTTTCAATATCGAGCTGTATGGGCAACGACTCCCTAAATGCAGGTCGTGCCACATTCTCGCGCACAACTGAACCATTAGGTACAAGTGTACCAAAGCCAACATTTACTGTACCACCATCAACGATTAGACCACTGTATTTAAACTCACAGCGTACCCCCACCGGCAACTGTATGAGATGCAACATGTGGCTTTCTTGAGTGATTTCGTATGTAAAAACATTCTGACAGTCACGTTCCATCAAAGGATTGTCGTCAGAAAGTCTTTTTGCACCCATATCAACATACAAACGCGAGAAATGACCATTTTCCAAAGCAAGCGCAACAGCGCCACAAGCGTCAAGCAAATTTTTGTTTTCAAGAGCCATCCGAATACCTCCCTTGGCAACCCATGCACCCTTTTGAGGGTAAAAACGCACTCCATTGTACGAACATGAAACCAACTCTTCAGCTGTTTTGGAAAGATATTCAGAGTTTGCTATAGCCATATTGTGAGCAAAGACACCTCCAAATCCTGACACAGTCAAAGCGCCAACAGTCTTTGGCTCACTGTATTGCTCTTCACCATATATATACCACCAATCATACGATTGTCCGTTATTGTCCTTAGCTGTTCCGAGTCCGACATTCATTGTGGCCGAAACGCCGTCCATGAGCGTCACTTTTACAGGACCGCCCCATCCGCCAGAAGGGAGCTGAGACAGTTCACCATCGAGGGTGAACATATCAAGTTGCGCCGAAATGGTTGCTTTCGCATTTTTTGACACAACGCCCTTGGCACTATTGATGAGGCGGTCCGACTTAAAACCCCGATATACGCTTGTTTTGTTTGGATTTCCTTGTGAATCCTTGCCACCTGAGGCGAAATTCATCCTTGCGCTGTCGGGCTCCGACTTCTGCTCCATAGCAGGAGCCATTGCCGTGCGGCCACGCATCACTGTCTCGGGCTGTTCGTCATCGAAAAGCATGCCGCCTTTGAGTCGGAACATCTCGCCCGTGGTGTTGTAGGACGACGCATTCGAGTTCTTGATTTCAAACAGAACCGCTTTCGAATCCACGCTGTTTTCTGAGCCGACCTGGTCATAGTACATCCTCGCCCTCACGACAACCTTGTAGGTATGTCCGGCTAATACATTTTCCTGAAGGTCTCTCACGTTGGCGACGGTCTTATCCACGCCGGTCATCTGGTAAATCGGTGTTGACTCGCTGCCCAGTTCATATACATATATGTCATAGACAACCAAATCAGAATGCGAACCATCGAATTTCGATTCTTTCCACACAAGTTCCTTCAGGTCAGCCTTTTTCAGCTTCAGAGTCGTGTTGTTTGCTGTACCATGTCCCAAGTTGAGTATTTCGGGAGCCGTCAGTACACTATAGTCGTCGGCACCCTCGCCCCATTTGAATATCGCCACACTCGTCATATCTGTGTGGCCTTCCGCGCCCACGACCGAGTCGTAGCGGTTTATCTCGGGGAATTTATCTATAAAATCCACCTTTCTGATGCGGTAGGTATTGCTGTACCTGAACGTTACATCAGCCTTCAAAGTCACCATATACTGGTTGCCTTTCACCAAATCGGACGACCAGTCGCTCACCATTTCTATCGGATTTCCGTCGTGCGCCGTAACGTCAGGCAGAACCGTCTGCTTCATGGGCGGACGCGACATCGACACCGAAGTGTCTCCCACATATTCATAAAGTGATATCACATAGTCGGCCTTGCTCACCGAGTCACCCTTCACCGATGTGGCTGTAATACCCAAAGCCCCGCTGCCATCAACTGTGGCGAACGGTCTTGGCGACACAATATTGGGTTTTCTCAGCGAACGCAACACCGCCGACTTGTTGTCCTTCATCGTTATCTTTGTATCTGACACACCGTCACCGTTACCAGTTGTAGAGCCCGCAGCTCCACCGCCACCACCTGAGGCTGTCGAGACATTGCCACCAATACCACTGGTGTTTGGTCCACACCAGACAAAGACCATATACTGGCTCTTGCCATCATTGCTTAGGTTAACCAAACGGTCCGGGTCGGCTGGCACCGCCTCAACCATGACAGCATACACCCCACCGCTATCAAGACGCAAGTAAGGATTGGTATGGTAGTCATACGTAAAGAATGTGCGACGACCACAGTCAAGCGCCGTCAAAACAGGATTGCTTTCAACAGCCTCCTGTACATTCTGTCCTGGATAAACCTCAACGAACTGAATAACGTAGTCAAATGCATTGGGTTCAAAGCAGTTACTCACAACTCCAGTCCATGAAAAGTTTGTTTTCTTGGAAGGAATCAACTTATCGTAGCCACCTGAAGTTGAAGCAGTAAGGTGAGGAGACGTCAACTCAGGTGCCAAACCGCTATAGCAGATATCGAAATCCATACAACTATGACCTATAACATTGGCCGTATCATAGTAGTCATGGACATCGATACACAAATGATAGGTACCTTCTGGCAGAGTGAGGTCACTAACTCCACGGTATGACTCTGACAGGTTGGTATTAAGTCGTCGGTTAAAATGCTGCACAAATTCAACGCTTCCAATTCTCTTACCCATAGACGGGATGCTGATTTTAGGCATTGTTCCGACAAAACGCTCATCAGTCCAAATGCGGGTAGTTGTAGCATCGGACGACAAAGTCATGGATATGAATATGTCGTGAGCACGTCCATCCAGAGGGGTGATGGTTAAATTGAAATAATTCATCGGGTTGTTGTAGTAAGCCATAGCCGATGTTGGGAAAGGAGCGGAAGTGGCTCGTGTGAGCGTCACCTGCATTTCCATCTGGGCCATGGCCGTCTCATACGAGAACAGCAACGCCAAAACCAACCATAAAAGTATTCTTTTCATAACAACTGTTTTATTTCTGACATGCAGATTGTTTTCAATATTATTCAATATGTTCTTTATTCTCAAAATTACAAATCTTCATCGATACGAGGTCCTTTGCCTGTACGGTGCTTAATAATACGCTTTGCAAAAGAGTAGCTATAACCCAGTGAGACCATTGCGTTCATTGATGTAGTGACATTTACCGCAATCAACTCACGATTGCTCATATTTGTAAGAGAGCCCGACAAAGATACACTGTGACCATTTTTTGTGTCGAGTGTGAAGGCAAGTGTATTGTTGAATGTAACCTCCTTCATTTCCTCTACAGTGTAGAAAGTCCTAGTTTCATAGCCCATCCGCTTGGCCATACTCTCAAGTCCATCTGGAGGAGTGTCACTTTTGTCTTTTATGTCATTGTATGCAATAGAGCCCGCAAATGTCATTCCAAGTTTCACTCGTGTTGCATTGACAATCTGATAGGTAAGTCCGTAGCCGAATGTATGTGAATTATAGTCACTATAGGCGCTGTTGGAAATCGAGAAATCATACGATGTATTGACAACCAAGCTTGGTTCATCAAACGAAATTTCATATCCAAGTCCAATCGCTATTGTACGAGAATCATTATCGGACGACGCCTCCTTGTTGAGGTTTTTGGACTCAACAATATTGAAATTCAAATTCACCGAATGAGAGTTGGCGGTATAGAAGTTTACAGACGGAGTGACATTGGCTGTATAGGTGAGCTGATTAATTTTTTTAATTGGATCGACCACCTGAGTTCCATTGGTCTGCAACTGCTGCACAACATTGCCAGTCATTGTAAGTCCAACGTAGTCACCAATTGTCGAATTAACGCTTCCATTGTAAGTAAACACATTGTTAGTGAACATCTGTTGTCTATTCAGGTTGTCTTGCTGCGCATATGCCGAAAGGTTCAACACAGCTTTGCCACTAAACATATTGACAGAAGCATTGCCTCCCAATGCTTGGAGGTTCTGCTGGGATGACATAATACCCAAAGACTTAAAGTTTGCTTGAATAAACTTGTAGTCCGCGCCCACTGAAAATTTATTGAATTTGAATTTCAACGCAGCATCCCCGGCAAAAGCAACCTGAGTATTTCCGCGCACCGTATAAATACGACTTTTATTAATGGCGCTCAGCAATTTATCATACTTTTTTATCTGCTCGTTGCCATTGACATTGCCACCAAAACTACTTACCATACCGCCAATGTTCAAAGCGGGGTCGGATATATCATTGGTGAATACGCTCATTGCGGCATTAGCTGTAAACGACATCCATTTCCACGGCGAGACATTCAGAACGGCACCCACAGCCAAGTTTTCCTTCGCCTGCACCACCGAGTCTCGGTAAACCATCTCATCACCATATGGGATGATTGAATCCAACGAGTTTTGGTCGTCCTTCGCCTTAATGAATACAAGGTCAAAATAATTTTTTTTGTTTCCGATACCAATTTTTCCTCCGATTGCATTGCGACGCAACTGTGGTGTTCCATTGTCATACACCGAAAGGCCCATCAAATCATCAATATACCGCTGGAAAGCACTACGGCGGTCGAGTTCACGATAACGAGTGGGACGTTTCAATGTACCTCCGAAACCACCCAAACGCAGAAGTTTACCTTGATATTCAAAACCCAATCCTAGGAACTGGAGACCGCTGTATGTGTATTTAGAGAAAGACATGGTGCTATATCCCAAATGGAATTTCCAGTTGCCAATGGTTGGCGTCATACCTATAGACACAGTAGGTTTCGGGAAAGATGCTTTTTTAATTTCCTCTGCAAAATTCACGAAACTCACATCCATAAAATTAAAATGTATGGGCAAGGTAAAATTATAGATTTTCAAATTGATATTGGCATACATAGCCAACGCCAAAGGACTAGCGGTGTAGTCATCTCCTGTGGCCCACTGCGCACTCAAATCTGCCCCCAATGTACCAGTTATCACAAATGGGTCAGATGCAAGAAACGCCTGCATCTTTTGCGTATACGAATCCTGGAATGAAATCACCTCCTGAGCCTTTAACGATTGCCCTCCAAAAACAAAAGCCATCGCTACGCAGATAGGTATAACAAACTTCTTCAAATCAAGTCTCATTATTATATATTTCTCGTTATCAAAACTATAAAACATTCTATAGCCTATTATCGCCACAGAACATACGAAACAAAAATACAAAAAAAAGTTAATTATTCATCACTAATGACAAAAAGAACATAAAAATATATGCTATAGCCTATTTTTTTTCGCTTATAAAAAAGTTATTCTTATCTTTGCCAATCGAAAATGTGGACAGATTTGTAATGATTGCAACCACAGCAAGCTGATTACGTGCAAAAAACAGCACATATTACGCCTGCGAAAAAAATGCTAAACACATTAGTTTCAATCACCATTCAAATCTTTTACATTGTTATCGTTCACGGCTGAGGACGACCTCAGTCAAATTATTACAATTTAAAAGTACAAACAACATGAGCTACTTCTTCACATCTGAATCCGTTTCCGAAGGCCATCCCGACAAAGTGGCCGACCAAATCTCCGACGCCATCCTCGACGAGTTCCTCAACCAGGACCCTGAATCCAAGGTTGCCTGCGAAACCCTCGTCACCACCGGCCTCGCCGTCGTCAGCGGCGAAGTCAAGGCCGAAGCCTACGTCGATATCCAGAAGACCGTCCGCGACGTAATCAAGGAAATCGGCTACACCAAAGGCGAATACAAGTTCGAAGCCGAATCGTGCGGTGTCATCTCCACTATTCACGAGCAGTCGGGCGACATCAACCAAGGCGTCGAGCGCAAGAAGAAAGAAGACCAAGGTGCCGGCGACCAGGGCATGATGTTCGGCTACGCCTGCAACGAGACCGCCGAATACATGCCTCTCCCCATCACCCTCGCCCACATCTTCCTTCTCGAACTCAGCGACATCCGCAAGAAAACCAACCTCATGCCCTACCTCCGCCCCGATGCCAAGAGCCAGATAACCGTCCAATACAGCGACAACGGCAAACCCGAGCGCATCGAAGCCATCGTCATCTCCACCCAACACGACGACTTCGGCGGCGAGAAGGCCATGCTCAAGCAGATACGCTCCGACATCGAGAAAATCCTCATCCCGCGCGTACTTAAACGCCTCACCGCAGCCAACCGCAAACTCTTCGCCAAAGGCGTCTATGACGCCAAGAAGAACCCCGACGGCTACAAACTCCACGTCAACCCCACAGGCAAGTTCGTCATCGGCGGCCCCCACGGCGACACCGGACTCACCGGACGCAAGATAATCGTCGATACCTACGGCGGACGCGGTGCCCACGGTGGCGGCGCCTTCTCGGGCAAAGACTCCTCCAAGGTTGACCGCTCGGCCGCCTACGCCACACGCCACATCGCCAAAAACATGGTCGCCGCAGGCCTCTGCGACGAAGTGCTTGTACAGGTCGCCTACGCCATCGGCGTCGCCGAACCCGTCGGGCTCTACGTCAACACCTACGGCACATCCCATGCCAAGATGACCGACGGCGAAATCGCCAAACTCATATCGAAAATCTTCGACATGCGCCCCTACGCCATAGTCCAGCGTTTCGGCCTCAAGAACCCCATCTACAGGGAGACCGCCCGCTACGGCCACATGGGTCGCGACCCAAAGCCCGTCACCAAGACCTTCGAAGTCAACGGCAAAAAAGTCAAACGCAAAGTAAACCTATTCACTTGGGAAAGACTCGACTATGTCGATAAAATCAAGAAAGCCTTCAAACTCTAACGCCCAGCCGAAAGAGTAAAACAAATGAAAAACGCTCACAGCCGCAAAGCCGTGAGCGTTTTTCTTTATCGTACAACCTTTTTTTTATTTTCCAGCTTCAACTCTCGTGCCGTTGGCGGGCAGGTTGGTCGGCGTCTGGTTCTGATTCTGGTCATCGAGATTTTCTTTTTTGCAGGAGAAAAGTCCCACAAGTGCAATTGCCATTAATGCTACAAAGATTTTTTCATATTTGTTTAGTTTTTTGTTGTTCTATAACAATCGCAAAGATACAAAAAAATATTTCATCAAACCACTTTCTCATTTTTCCGCACTCATTCCATATCTTCAGCCTCGCTTTTCTCCCATTCTGCAACACCCTTTTCTCCGCAATTGCATCACTCTAAAAAAAGAAACACTCGCACCGTTCACTGGTGCGAGTGTTTCCTTTTTCGGTTGTCGAATTATATGATGTCAGCACATTTGAAAACCGTTTTTATTTTGTTCCGTGTGCCTTCAACTGCTCTCCGTCCACTGTCACTGTCGCTGCATTCGGAATCTCCTGGCCAATCAGGGGTATCGTCACCGTACCCACGCCGTCGATATGCAGCGTTGCTATCGTCACGTCCAGCACTCCGTCTGTCGGGAAGCCTGTCTGTTGGTCAAAAGTGATTTGTCCATCCAGAGCCATCGTCCCAATCGTCATAAACGGCACACTCTCACTTATCGTGGCCGCCTGTATCATAAGTCCGTTTTCTGTAAACACTGCCGAGGTGTTAAACGAAACGTCAATCGGGTCCACTTCGATTCCCATGCTTGCATTCAAATCCAGAGTAATCGTGCCCGACACAGTCATCTGGCTGCCCGAACCCTGCGCTATGGACAATGTCATCGGAGTTCCTGCAAACGACACAATCTCATCCATGTCGCCGAATGCAAGTTCTTGTCCAATCATCGCCAGTCCCGTACTCAAAAGCGGATTCACCGTCACCACCACATGCGCGTTCGAGTTCCCGTAAAGTTCCATATTCCACTGCCCGACAAACTCATCTGACGTCCGCTGAGGTGTGGGGTCGTCTCCTGGTTGCTGACCACCGCCGCCACCAGGCTGATTTCCTCCTCCCTGGTTTCCTCCGGGAGTTGTGGTTGTTGTATTGTTACCCTCATCGACGTTCTCTTTCTTGCAGGAGTAGAGGCCGACAACTGCAAGAGCCAAAATGGCCAAGACAATTTTTTTCATGGTTTTAATAATTTGGTTAATTAACAACCGCAAAGGTACGAAAAAAAATTATTATCCAACAACTTTCTGTAATTTTGCAAAAATAACAATCCTCAACGCCACCATGAAACACACCTTCATCATCCTCCTGCTGGCCTTCTGCACCACCGCTTTCTGTCAGCAGCAGCCCAACCTCGGCCTCATCCCCACACCGCAGAAAGTGGAAACGCTGAATGGCACCTGCAACACAACGAAAGCCAAAGTCAAGGAGCAGAAAGTCTCCCAACTGCCCGTCGAGGCCAACCAGGACCAGGCCTACAGGCTCGTCATCGAACCCAAAGCAATAACCATACAATATATCGAACCCGCAGGCCTACAAAACGCGCTCCTCACCCTCAACCAGCTGAAACAACTGTACGGCGAAAACCTCCCCTGCGTCACCATCACCGACTGGCCCGCATACAGATGGCGCGGATGGATGGACGACATAAGCCGCGGGCCCGTACCTCATGCCGAATACCGTCAACTACAATGGGCGATGCTCCACGCGCTGAAATACAACTTCTGCAACTACTACACCGAGCACACCCTCTACCAGCAGGAGTTCCCCGACCTCGCACCCGAATACGCAGCCAAATGCAAACCCCATCCCGACGAGTTCATAAACCTGCAACTCTTCGCCCACGCCGAAAAGACGCTCCGCATCCCCTTCTACCAGAACATGATGGACTCGAAAGCCAACTACAACCCCGCAGAGGGAGCCACCTACGACTTCCTGCGACAGCGCATAGCGGCAGCCATCGACCGCATACCAAGCTCGCCGTTCTTCATCATCAACTGCGACGAAACCGAACAGCTCGGCTCGGGCAGAGCGAAAAAACTTGTTGACGAGAAAGGCGCCGACCAGGTATATATCGACCACCTCAACCGCTGCTGCGAAATCATCAAAGAGGAGGTTCACAATTCACAATTACGTCCTGTCATGTGGGGCGACATCGTAGCCAAGAACCCCGCGATGATGAAGCAGCTGCCCGACGACATGGTATATATCATGTGGGCCTACGAGCCGCTCGACAGCTACGACCAGCTGATAAAGCCTTTCCGCGAGCAGGGCAACCCCTTCTGGGTGGCGCCGTCGCTGAGCCACAGCAGCAATATGGTGCCCAACCCCTACCGCTATATGAAGAACATCGCCAACCTCGCCCGCGACGGCCACCTCAACGGAGCCGAAGGGTTGATGAACACCTGCTGGGACGACAACGGCGAGGCGCTCTTCGACAACTGCTGGCACGGCCTCTTCTGGAGCGCCGAGATGGCTTGGAACCCCATCAAAACCAACGACCCCGAAGAGTTCCGCCGGAGAGAGGAACAGTTCAACAGGAACTACGAGAGGTTGTTCTATGGGTCGGACTTGTCTGACTTGTCAGACTTGTCGGACGGGTCGGACTTGGCGGACAAAAAATTCCACCAATTTCCAAAGACACAAACCCTCTACACCATCGGCGCGCTGGAATCCAATCCTGCCATCGGCGACTGGTACAACTCTGCCGCCCTGATGGAGCCATTGCTGAATTTTAACCCCGACAACACTTACGATGACGAGAATAAGGACTACCGTCCTGCCACAGCACTAGGTCTTGTGGTGAATACGCATGTGGATTCGGCAGCCAATCCACATGCTCATTATGCATTGAAACGGATGGAGCTTACATGCCTGAAAGCCCATCTCCGTAAGAGTATCCACGATAAATTAGAGGATAACGATATGATCGATGTTGAACTCTATGCAAAAGAGTATCTCCAAGAGCTCTTCAACCTTAAACGCGAATATCTGCGACTCTGGGATCAGGAGAACGGCGAATATGAGCGATACATCGTCACGAACCGATACGACGACCTCGCCCGCGAGGTGCTTAACCTCGACCGGCATGTGTTTATCGAAACAAGTTCAAAGTCCGAAGTTCAAGGTTCAAAGTTCGAGGTTCAAGGTTCAAAGTTCAAGGTTCAAGGTTCAAAGTTCAAAGTTCAAAGTTCAAAGTTCAAAGTTCAAGGTTCAAGGTTCCCAACTGTCTCGATGCGCACCCTCTACGGCGGCAAGGACATCCACTACACCCTCGACGGCAGCGAACCCACCTCGGCATCCACCCTCTACACCGAGCCATTCTCACTCGACCGCAGCGCCACCATACGCGCCATCGCCTACAACGAATACGGCGAAGGTGTCGAGACCTCGCAATACCTGCTCTCTCACCTGGCTATGGGTGCGAAGATGACTCTCGCCACCAAGTACGGCAGCGACTACCGCTCTGTCTATTCAGGCGGTGGCGACAACGCGCTCATCGACGGACAGCTCGGCAGCAACACCTCCTACACCGACGGCCACTGGCAGGGCTATTGGGGCGACAGCATCGACGCACGCATCGACTTCGGCTCGCCACGCGAGCTGCACAGCGTCTCCATGCGGTTCATCCAGAACACCTACGACTGGGTGCTGGCCCCCAAGCAGGTAAAAATATACACTTCCAACGACGGCAAGGAGTGGCAGCTGCTGACTGAAAAAACCTTCGAAACCGACCCTCGGCAGACGGGATTCCTCCTCAAACACTACTCCATCGACATCCCCCAACCCACACAAACGACCACCACCAAAACTAAAAACTCAAAATTTAAAACTCAAAACTATCAATACCTCCGCGTCGTCGTCCCCAGCGGTGGCCCGCTGCCCGAATGGCACACCGCTCCCGGACAGCCCTCGTGGCTCTTCTGCGACGAGATTGTAGTAGAGTAGCAACAGATTACACCCCTGCCATTATCGGCCACTGCAAGGTGACCATACCGGAGATGCACGAGATTTACGAGAAATACCGCAAGGAGTACGACATAGCTGCCTTCGCCATTTGAGCGAACCAGACGATGCCACGCGTCCCAAATGGAAGAAATTCATACACGACCATAACCTCGACTGGCTTAACCTTGACGGAGGCGAGTGCAACGTCGATTGGAAAGAGGCCTATGACGTCACCACCACTCCCAAGATATTCCTCCTCGACCGCGACAAGAAGATAATAGCCAAGAAATTCAGTCCCGAAACATTCGAAGGGCTGATAACGAACCAGCTTAAGAAGGTGGGCGAATAGTTTTGGTTACATACCATATAAATAAGAGTGTTTCTTCATCAGGGAAACGCTCTTTTTCTTTTTCGTCAGGACGAACCATCACAAATGCTGACATTTTGGCATAACCACCCTATATGGTATAGCTATTGCTGATGGTGTGGTAGTTAAAAAATATAAAAGACACTATCATGAACGGAAAACTCAACGTACAGACCGAGAACATCTTCCCGGTAATCAAGAAGTTCCTTTACTCCGACCACGAGATATTCCTTCGCGAGCTCGTATCCAACGCTATCGATGCAACCCAGAAACTGAAAGCGCTGAGTTCGCGGGGCGAGTTTGGCGGTGAGATGGGCGACGTGACAGTAGAGGTGTCGGTTGACAAGAAAAAGAAAACTCTGACGGTCAGCGACCACGGTGTGGGCATGACGGCAGACGAGATTGAAAAATATATCAACCAGATAGCGTTCTCGGGGGCTGAGGACTTTCTGGAAAAATACAAAGACGTCCAAGAAAACCTGATAGGCCACTTCGGATTAGGTTTCTATTCGGCATTCATGGTGGCTGACAAGGTGGAGATAGTCACGAAGTCGTACAAGGAGGAGCCGGCGATGCACTGGACGTGTGACGGCAGCCCTGACTACGACATGAAGGAATGTGACAAAAAGGAACGCGGGACGGACATAGTGCTGCACATTGCTGAGGACTGTGCGGAGTTTCTGGAGGAATACAGGGTGCTGGAGCTGCTGAGGAAATACTGCCGTTTCATGCCGGTGGCGATACGCTGCGGCGAAGAGAGCGTGTGGGAGGACAGCGAGACGGAGTGTGACAAGGACGGCAAACCCAAGCGTGTTGAAAAGAAGCAGCCTCGCATAATCAACAACACGGAGCCGGCATGGAAAAAGACGCCATCGACGTTGACGGACGAGGACTACAAGAAATTCTACCACGAACTGTATCCGATGAACTTCGAGGATCCGCTGTTCCAGATACACTTGAACGTGGATTATCCGTTCAACCTGACGGGCATACTCTACTTCCCGAAAGTACGCAAGACGATAGACCCGAACCGCAACAAGATACAGCTCTACTGCAACCAGGTCTTTGTTACCGACTCGGTGGAGGGTGTGGTGCCTGAGTACTTGATGCTGCTGCACGGCGTACTCGACTCGCCGGACATACCGCTAAACGTGAGCCGCTCGTACCTGCAGAGCGACAGCAACGTGAAGAAGATTTCGTCGCACATAAGCAAGAAGGTGGCCGACAAGCTGGAAGAAATGTACAAGAACGGACGCGAGGATTTCGAGAAAAAGTGGGACGACATCAAGATATTCGTGGAATACGGCATGCTGACGGACGAGAAGTTCTGTGACCGCGCCATGAAGTTCGCACTTTTCAAAAACAGCGAGGGGAAATATTTCAACATCGACGACTACAAGGAGAAAGTCAATGCGCTGCAGACAGACAAGGACAAAAACCTATGTATCCTGTATGCCACCGATGCGGATGAGCAGCATGCGTATATAGCCAAAGCAAAGGCAAAAGGCTATGACGTGCTGGTGATGGACAGCCCGCTGACGCCGCACTTCGTCAACCTGTTGGAGCGCAAGATTGAGAACTGCCGCTTTGTGCGTGTGGATAGTGACACCGTTGAAAAGCTCATCCCACACAAGGATTCGATACCCTCGAAACTCACCCAAGAGGAGCAGGACAAGCTAAAACCCATCATCGAGGGCGAGGTTGACAAGCAGAAGTTCACCGTGGTGATGGAGAGCATGGAAAGCGACGAAGAGCCGATGCTTATCACCCAGAACGAGTTTATGCGTCGCTACAAGGAGATGTCGGCGATGGGCGGCGGTATGGGTTTCTACGGGGAGATGCCGGAGAGCTATAACCTAGTGGTAAACACCAACCATCCACTGATTGGACAAATTCTGAACGAGACAGACAGCGAGAAGCAGAAGCAGCTGATACACCAGCTTACCGACTTGGCGCTGCTAAGCAACGGTCTGCTGAAAGGCGAGGCACTGACGGTGTTCGTAAAGAGGAGTCTGGAATTGATAGATAAATAAACGCCCCAAAAACGTGATCTAAAAAACACGGTCTTCTCTGTTCAAGAAGACCGTGTTTTTACTATATCCCCACAATCAAGGAATGCCTATTCGGCGGCGTTGCGTCCGTGGCAGTTCTTGTATTTCTTGCCGCTGCCGCAGGGACACGGGTCGTTTCTTCCTACCTTCTTCTCCACATGTACCGGCTGGGGTTTCTCTTTGGGAGAAGTGCGCTGATTGAGCACCTGATCCTCGCGAGAGGTTTTGAGGTTGCGGTCGTCGCTACGCTGCTGACGAGCTTCGTGCATATCGCTGTCCTCCTTGACGGGCAAGCTGGCGCGGATAAGGAACGACGAGATGTCGCGGTTGATGTTGAGCAACATCGCCTCAAAGAGGTTGAACGACTCCTGCTTGTAGATAACCAGCGGGTCTTTCTGCTCGTAGGCGGCGTTCTGCACCGAGGTCTTCAGGTCGTCGAGTTCGCGGAGATGTTCCTTCCAGTAGTCGTCGATGATGGCGAGGGTGATATTCTTCTCGATGGAGAGCTGTATCTCGCGGCCTTTGTTTTCGAACGATTTCTTGACCGGGGTGACCACCTGCATGGTCTTCTTTCCGTCGGTGATGGGGAACACCACATTAATATAACGTGTGTTCTCGTAGATGTTCTTGATGAACGGGAAGGCGAGGTCGCTGATGCGCTGCATACGCTCCTTGTATGTGGAATAGACGTTGTTGTAGAGCAAGGTCACAACCTCGTCGTAGCGCATATTGTAGAACTCCTTCTCGCTGATGGGCACATCCATTGCGAACACCTTCATCATCTCCATCTTGAAGCCCTCGTAGTCGTGAGCCTCGTATGCGTCTGAGAAGATAAGGTCGCAGGTGTCGTAGAACATATTGGAGATATCTATCGACAGACGGTCGCCATAGAGAGCGTTGCGGCGTTTGTTGTAGATGACGGTACGCTGGTTGTTCATCACGTCGTCATACTCAAGCAGACGTTTACGCATGCCGAAGTTGTTCTCCTCGACTTTCTTCTGGGCGCGCTCCACAGCTTTGGTGATCATGCTGTGCTGGATAACTTCGCCTTCCTGCAGACCCATGCGGTCCATCACCTTGGCGATACGCTCTGCGCCGAAAAGACGCATCAGGTCGTCCTCAAGCGAAACGAAGAAGAGCGAACTACCCGGGTCACCCTGACGTCCGGCACGACCACGCAGCTGACGGTCCACACGGCGGCTCTCATGGCGCTCGGTGCCGATGATGGCAAGACCGCCCGACTCCTTGACTCCGCCCTTGAGCTTGATGTCGGTACCACGACCGGCCATGTTGGTGGCGATAGTCACACGACCGGCTTCACCAGCTTCTGCCACGATGTCGGCCTCTTTCTTGTGCAACTTTGCGTTCAACACGTTGTGCGGTATGTGGCGCATCTTCAGCATCTTGCTGAGCAACTCAGAAGTCTCGACCGAAGTGGTACCCACGAGTACAGGTCTCCCCTCTCCTATCAAGCGTTCCACTTCGGCTATGACGGCGGTGAACTTCTCGCGTTTGGTGCGGTAGATGAGGTCGTCCATATCGATACGTGCGATAGGACGGTTGGTGGGGATGACCACCACATCGAGTTTGTAGATATTCCAGAACTCGCCGGCCTCTGTCTCAGCGGTACCGGTCATACCGGCGAGCTTCTTGTACATACGGAAGTAGTTCTGCAGCGTGATGGTGGCGTAGGTCTGCGTGGCTGCCTCCACCTTGGCGTTCTCCTTCGCCTCTACCGCCTGGTGCAATCCGTCGCTCCAACGGCGGCCTTCCATCACACGGCCCGTCTGCTCGTCCACGATCTTCACCTGATTGTCCTCGGTGACGATATAGTCGACGTCGCGTTCAAAGAGCGTGTAGGCTTTCAGCAGCTGGTCGACGGTGTGTACGCGGTCGCTCTGGATGGCGAAGTTGTTGTATATCTCCTCCTTCTTGGCCGACAGTTCTTCGGGCGAAAGACCCATGTGCTCGGCTTCGGCTATTTCGCTTCCGATATCGGGCAGCTGGTAGAACTTGGGGTTCTCACCCATCTTCGCCAGCTCGTCCATACCCTTGTCGGTGAGCTCGCAGGTGCGCTGTTTCTCGTCGATGACGAAATAGAGCTCGTCGTCGATGATATGCATGTATTTGTTCTGCTCCTGCATGTAGAAGTTCTCCGTGTGCTGCAGCAGAGCCTTCACACCGGTTTCAGACAGGAACTTGATGAGAGCCTTGTTCTTCGGCAAACCGCGATAGGCACGCAGCAGCAGCTTGGCGCCCTCTTCCTCCGGCTTGGGGTTGGGGTTCTCGGCTATGAGCTTCTTCGCCTCGGCCAGAATCTGCGTCACGAGGGTACGCTGTTTGCCATAGAGGGTTTCGATTACGGGTTTGAAGCGGTTGTACTCCTGCTCGTCGTCGCCTTTACCCGTGGGACCGCTTATGATAAGAGGCGTACGGGCGTCGTCGATAAGCACCGAGTCCACCTCGTCGACGATGGCGTAGTTGTGCGAACGCTGCACCAGCTCGTCGGGGTTGCGGCTCATGTTGTCGCGCAGGTAGTCGAAACCGAACTCGTTGTTCGTACCGTAGGTGATATCGCAGTTGTAGGCGCGTTTGCGCTCGTCGCTGTGAGGTTCATATTTGTCGATGCAATCGACCGTGAGGCCGTGGAATTCGAACAGCATGCCCATCCACTCCGAGTCACGCTTGGCGAGGTAGTCGTTGACGGTAACCACATGTACACCTTTTCCCGGCAGAGCGTTGAGGTAAACGGGCAGCGTAGCCACGAGGGTTTTACCCTCACCCGTCGCCATCTCGGCAATCTTGCCGCTATGCAGCACCGTGCCGCCGATAAGCTGCACGTCGTAGTGCACCATATCCCACGTAATCTCGTTGCCGCCGGCCATCCAGTGGTTCTTGTAGTAGGCTTTGTCTCCCTCGATGTTCACGCTGTCGCGGGTGGCGCTGAGGTCGCGGTCGTGGTCGGTGGCGGTCACCTCCACCACCTCGTTCTCGGCAAAGCGGCGAGCCGTCTCCTTGACCACCGAGAAAGCCTCGGGCAGGATGGCGTCGAGCACTTTCTGCGTCTTCTCATACGATGTCTTCTCGAGATGTTCAATGCGCTTGTACAATTCCTGTTTCTCTTCGACAGGCATGTCATACTCGTTCTCGATACGTTCTTTCAGCTGAGCCAGCTCGGTCTCTTCCGCCTCTATCTCCTTACGGATACGCTCCTTGAATTCGAGGGTTTTGGCTCTCAACTGGTCATTGGTCAGCTCATGAATTTGCGGATACGCCTTGAGGCACGCATCCAAGTAGGGTTTCACCTCTTTGAGGTCGCGATCGGCTTTAGTGCCGAACAGTTTTGATAGAAAAGTTGCCATTTAGCGAAATATAGTTAATTGTCGCGAGTTGCAAAACAACCCAAAAGAATGATATAACAATATATTACCGTGCCTTATAAACTAAAGTACGCACGCGTATGAAAGTGCAAAAGTACATTTTTTTTTGTAATTAGCCTTAATCTGATCCAATAAAAACATATTGACAAAAAGTTTTGTGCCTGTTTAAAGTTTTTTGCGTTAATTTGCAGATTGTCACTTTGAGGCAAAAAACGTTTTGATCAACATAATATCCACACAATAAATAATATATAATAAGCTTATGAATAGATAGAAACAACTTGACGGAAAAAAATTTTAAAATTACAAATGCTTACTTTTAAAAAAATATAAACACATGAAAAATCTCGTTATAGTAGAGTCTCCATCAAAGGCAAAGACGATTGAGAAATTTCTCGGCAAAGACTACACTGTAAAATCAAGCTCTGGCCACATCCGCGACCTGTCGAAAAAAGACATATCAATCGATGTGGACAATAATTATGAGCCGGAATATCAGATTTCGGACGACAAACACAAATTGGTCGCAGATCTCAAGAAAGCCGTTTCAGAAGCCGACCAAGTTTGGCTGGCATCTGATGAAGACCGCGAAGGAGAAGCTATTGCATGGCATCTACAAGAGACACTGAACCTTGACAAAGAAAAGACAAAACGCATAGTTTTTCATGAGATAACAAAAAGTGCGATACTGCATGCCATTGAAACTCCCCGCAAGATAGACATGAATCTTGTTGATGCACAGCAGGCCAGGCGAGTACTCGACAGACTTGTAGGTTACGAGATAAGTCCAATATTATGGAGCAAAATAAAGCCGGCTCTGTCGGCAGGGAGAGTACAAAGCGTTGCTGTACGACTCATTGTGGAACGCGAGGTGGAAATAAAGAACTTCAAGAGCGAAAGCTATTTCAAAATAACGGCGATGTTCCACACTGCAGAAAAAAAACAACTAATTGGTGAAGTGACACGCCGTCTATCCAACGAGGAAGAAGCTCATAAAATACTTGAATCAATTGCAACTGCAAACTTCACAGTCGAACGCGTAGAGCGAAAACCAGCACACCGCACCCCCGCACCGCCATTTGTCACCTCAACCCTTCAACAAGAGGCAAGCCGGAAACTGGGATACTCTGTAGCCAGAACGATGCAGATTGCGCAGCAGCTGTACGAATCAGGATTCATCACTTATATGCGTACCGACTCAGTCAACCTGTCTGAACTCGCTCTCTCGATGGCATCCAATACCATCCAGTCAATGTACGGCGAAAAATATCTGAAAACACGCCGCTACCATACAAAATCCAAGACCGCACAGGAAGCACATGAGGCCATACGTCCCACCAACCTTGCCAATGTCACTATCAACGCCGATGTATCGCAACGTCGCCTTTATGAGTTGATTTGGAAGCGCACCATAGCATCACAAATGAGTGACGCCGAAATAGAGAAAACTACTATCGAGATTACAGGTACAGGAATGTCTGACAAATTCATCTGCACTGGTGAACAAGTTATGTTCGACGGATTCTTGCGAGTTTATCTTGAATCTACCGATGACGATGGTGAGTCCGATACGAGCGAGAGCAATATGCTGCCATCGGTTGAGAAAGGCGACAACCTACTTCTTGACAATGCCAATGCCGCGCAACACTATACACAACATCCGCCACGCTATACAGAGGCCAGTCTTGTAAAAAAACTTGACGAATTAGGTATAGGACGCCCATCTACATACGCGCCGACAATATCAACCATACTGAAACGCGAATATGTTAGCAAGGAGGACTGCGAACCCGAAATCAAAAACTCAACCATACTTCAACTTCACAGCGGCAATATAAAAAAGACCGAAAAAGGTGAAAAAATCGGAGCCGAAAAAGGCAAGCTGGTGCCGACCGATATTGGAACCGTGGTGAACGACTTCCTAATGCAGCACTTCACCAACATACTTGACTACAACTTTACGGCAACGGTAGAGAAAGACTTTGACGAAATTGCAGACGGCAAGAAAGCGTGGCGCAAGGTGATAGACGGATTCTACCGTCCATTCCACAAAAACATAGAGACAACACAGAAAAACTCGCACCGCAGCAGCGGCGAGAGACTTATCGGTGTGGATCCCAAGAGCGGCAAGAACGTTTACGCAAAGATAGGTCGCTATGGTACTTTGATACAGGTGGGAGACACCAACAACGAAGAAAAACCGAAATTCGCCTCAATGAAGAAAGGTCAGAGTATTGAGACCATAACCCTTGAAGAGGCTTTGAGTCTATTCTCGCTGCCTAGAACCGTGGGCAAGTACGACGGCAAAGAGGTGATAGTTTCGATTGGCAAGTTCGGTCCTTACGTAAGGCTTGACAACAAATTCTACTCGTTGTCGAAGAGCGACGATCCATACGACATAGACCTCAAACGCTGCATTGAGATTATCAACACAAAGCGTGAGGCTGAAAAAGAAAAGGAAAAACTGAAAGAGTTGTTCCCCCACACTATTGGTGACTACGAGGAGGCTCCTGTGTGCTCAAATGTGGGCAAATACGGTCCTTATCTAACCTACCGCGGCGAGAACTTCAAACTGCCTAAAGAGAGCGATCCAATGAAGGTCACGCTGGACGAGGCGGTAGCCATAATCACCAATGCAGCCAAGAATAAGAAAACTCGGGGAAAGAAAAAATAATGACCCTTTCGATAGTCATCGTTAACTACAACGTCCGGTTTTTCCTTGAGCAATGCCTGGAGTCGGTATATAATTCGAGGCGTGATTGCGAAACAGGGCAGCTGGAACTAGAGGTATTTGTAGTTGACAATGACTCTGCCGACGACTCGGTGAAGATGGTGAGGGAACGTTTCCCTCAGGTGAAACTGATTGAGAACAAAGAGAATGTCGGTTTTGCGAAGGCCAACAACCAGGCGCTGAGAGAATGTAAGGGCGAATATGTGCTGCTGCTCAACCCCGACACGCTGGTGGAGCACGACACTTTTGTGAGGTGTGTGTATTTCATTGCGACACACCACGACTGCGGTGCGCTGGGAGTGAAGATGGTCGATGGAAACGGCAGGTTCTTGAAAGAGAGCAAACGAGGTTTTCCCACCCCTGCGGCGTCATTCTACAAACTGTCAGGGCTGATAAAGCTGTTTCCTCATTCCAAAAGGATTGCCGCATACTATATGGGGCACATTCCCAATGACCAGACGGCGCAGATAGAGATACTGCCCGGCGCATTCATCATGACTACTCGAGCTGCGTTAGACAAAGTGGGATTGCTCGACGAGAGTTACTTCATGTATGGCGAGGACATCGACTTCTCGTGGCGTTTTATCCTGGCTGGCTACAAGAACTACTATCTTCCTGAGGCTCGCATCATCCACTACAAAGGCGAAAGCACCAAGAAGGGCAGCATGAACTATGTCTATACCTTCTACAACGCGATGTCGATATTCTCGAAACGCTATTTCAAGGGTAGCCATGCAGCGATGTACAACCTGCTGATACATCTGGCGATATGGCTGCGTGCCGGACTTTCGTTCATGCGTAGGCTCGTGTCTCGTATAGTCCTGCCGTTGGCCGACTTCGCAATGGCTTTCGGAGGGTTTGTGATTATCAAGAACCTCTGGGCCAAACACCTTGCCAACACCGTAAACTACTATCCGGCGGAATACACCTATGCGGTGTTGCCCACTTACATCGCCGTGCTGATGCTCTCGACTTGGCTCAACGGTGGCTACGACAAACCGCTTAAGCATTGGCGCATTGTGAAAGGCATGGCTATAGGTGCCACCGTACTGTTGGTGTTCTATTCCCTGCTCGACGAAACCCAACGATACTCCCGAGCCATACTATTGCTTGGGGCAATATGGACAACGCTTACAACCATCGGTCTCCGGATGCTGCTTACAGCCCTGGGCGCCGAAGGCTACCAAAGCCGTAAAAAACGCACAGCCATCGTGGTGGGAAGCGAATCGGAATGTCGGCGAACCGAGAGGCTGTACAACGAATCAGGACAGGCCGGAAAGAAGATTGTGAGGCTGGAACCAGGCGGAACCAGGCATCTCAACGGACTCATTCACATCCACCATGCCGATGAGGTAGTCTTCTGCGGTCGCGACCTTTCCACTGCCGACATCATAAACCTCATGAGCCAGAAAGCGCCCCGCAACGTCGATTACAAGATTGTGCCGTCCGAGAGCGACTTCGTGATAGGCAGCAACAGCATCAGCAGCCCCGAAGATCTATACACCGAAGAGCTCAACGCCATCACCACCCCGATGAACAGGCGCAACAAACGACTGTTCGATATTTCATCGGCGACACTACTGCTACTCTTATCACCCATACTATTCTGGTTTCAAAAGCGGAAGAGAGTTTTTTACAGAGATCTTCTCAAAGTACTAATTGGTCGTAAGACCTGGGTTGGCGACAAGGGGATTTTCTCCCCAGCCGACATTGCCAACAACAACGCCGTTGACCGCAAACAAATCGAACTACGCTATTCTCGCAACTATCACCTATCTACTGACATAATCATTCTTTGGAAAAACCTTTTAAATATATGAAACAAACCATTCTTTTTACCATCTTGCTGATACTTGTCACCGCAGCACAGGCTCAGCGCATCCATGCCTACGTGGCAGCCGGCGCCACCGTTTCGCAAGTCGAAGGCGACGAACTGAAAGGCTTTAAAAAATGGGGTGGCACAGCAGGCGTGGGCGCCATGGTTAGACTCACCGAAAACGGACGCTGGAAGATGAGCGTTGAGGCAGACTTCGCACAGAGGGGATTCAGAAACAATACACGGAACCCATACAACATCAACCTAACGCTGAACTATATCGATATACCTGTCACATTCCATTTTCACGACAACAAAGGCGGTCTTGAGGTGGGTGCAGGACTCCTTTATGGCCGATTGGTAAAACAGCCTCACGGCGAAGTCGACCATATCAGCACATTTATCCCAGACTCGACAGATATGTCGTTTCTGAAAAACGACTTTGCGGCACTGATTGACCTGCGCTTCACGGTATGGCGCGGCCTGCAACTGAACCTAAGATTCCAATACTCCATAATCCCGATAAAGAAAGACTGGAAATTCTCGGAGTATGAAAACGAAAGCCAAATCCAGAACGACAATCCCAACGTGTGGTATAACAACTGCCGCAACATCTCAATCGGAGCTCGCCTCATCTACGAGTTCGGCACTGGCGACGACAACGGGATTATCGGCAAACGGTCAAAGAAGAAACGCTGAACAAATTGAAAAAGATTGCACTTTTCCCAGGTTCGTTCGACCCGTTCACCGACGGGCACGAGGCTCTTGTCAAAAGAGCCTTGCTTCTATTTGACAATATTGTCATCGCCGTTGGCATGAACAGCGACAAGCAGTACATGTTCCCCACCGAAGAACGCGTAAAGATGATTGAAAAGCGGTTTAACGGCGACAAGCGGATAAAGGTGGTCAGCTATAGCGACATGACCGTCGATTGCTGCCGACGCGAAGGTGCTGGGTTTATCGTAAGAGGCGTGCGCAACACCAAAGACTTCGAATACGAGCAGACGGTAGCGGCAGTGAACCGCAATCTCGCGCCAGATATTGATACCGTGTTGATGCTTTCCGACCTTGAATACAAGGATGTGAGCAGCACCCTGGAACGTGAAAAGCTATTGCACAACAAGAAGGAGGATTGATTTGGACCTCACCACCGACATATCATATCTTAAAGGCGTTGGACCGCAAAGGGCGCAGTTACTGGGTCGTGAGCTGGGCATTTTCACCTGCAACGACTTACTTAACCACTTTCCATTCCGATATGTTGACCGCTCAGTGGTGAGCCGAGTGGCTGAAATCGACACAGACAAGGACTACATTGTGCTGCGCGGCACCATCTCAAACATGCAGACCGTAACCAACGGTCACACCGTGCGGCTGACGGCACAGTTTCGCGATATGAGCGGTACTGTCGATCTCGTGTGGTTCCAGGGAGTCAACTGGATTCGTGAGAGTCTCAAGCCGGACACCCTCTACCTTGTCATGGGGAAAGTGACCACCTACGGCAACACACTGCAGATGGCGCATCCCGACATCGAGCCAGCATCTCAACAAGACAAAGCCCTCTCCCACCCTTTCATCCCAATCTACTCCACCACAGAGAAAGCCAGAAACAAAGGCCTCAATCAAAAAGGCATTGCCCGACTGATGGAGACTCTGCTCGAGCAGGTTAAAGGTCAGCTGCCTGAAACCCTGCCTGTCGACATACGCGAACGCTACCACCTCATGCCTCGCGAAGCGGCTCTGAACAACATACACTTCCCACGCAACAACGAACTGCTCGCCAAAGCCCGTGAGCGCATGAAGTTCGAGGAGCTGTTCAAGATGCAGCTCGACTACCAATACACACGGTCGCTGAGGCTAAACCAGTCGCAGGGACGGGTGTTCGACACAATAGGAGAACACTTCAACCGCTTCTACAACGAGAAACTGCCCTTCGAACTAACCAGAGCCCAGAAACGCGTAATCAAGGAGATTCGCACCGACCTCAAAAGCGGACGCCAGATGAACCGCCTGCTGCAAGGCGATGTAGGTAGCGGCAAGACAATGGTGGCTCTCTTCACTATGCTCATGGCCCTCGACAACCAGTGCCAGGCCTGCATGATGGCTCCCACCGAGATTCTTGCCAACCAGCACTACAACACCATCCGCCGACAAACCGAAGGCCTCGGCATCGCCGTCGAACTGCTTACTGGCAGCCTGAAAGCAGCTCAAAAACGCAAGATAAAGGCTCGCCTGGCCGCTGGCGAGATAGACATACTGATTGGCACCCACGCGCTGATTGAGGACGACGTGGTGTTTCAACAGCTCGGGCTTGTGGTGATTGACGAGCAGCACCGTTTCGGTGTCAAACAGCGGGCCAAGCTGTGGGCTAAGAACTCAATACCGCCTCATGTGCTAGTCATGACCGCCACACCGATACCGCGGACACTGGCCATGACTCTCTACGCCGACTTGGAATGTTCGGTGATAGACGAGCTGCCGCCGGGACGCCGACCCATACAGACGCTCCACGCCACCGACGCACAACGCCTGCGACTGTTCGGTTTCATGCGCGAGCAGATAGCCAAAGGGCGTCAAGTGTATGTGGTCTATCCCCTTATCAACGAGTCAGAAAAGAGCGACCTGAAAGACCTCATGGACGGCTACGAGAGCATCCGGAGGGCGTTCCCGCTGCCGCAATACGGGGTGAGCATCCTGCACGGGCAGATGCAGCCCGACGCCAAAGACTACGAGATGGCGCACTTCAAGAGCGGCGAAAACCAAATAATGGTATCCACTACCGTCATCGAGGTTGGCGTCGATGTGCCCAACGCCACCGTCATGGTCATCGAAAACGCCGAGCGGTTCGGCCTGTCGCAGCTTCATCAGCTCCGTGGACGTGTGGGGCGCGGAGGCGAGCAATCCTACTGCATCCTCATGACCAAAGACAACCTGAGCAGCACCAGCCGTGAACGCATACAGACCATGTGTGCAACCAACGACGGATTCCGTATCGCCGAAGCCGACCTGCGTCTGCGCGGTCCCGGAGACATACAAGGCCTCCAGCAGAGCGGCATGCTCGAGTTGAAACTCGCCGACATCGTCGAGGACGAACCCATGGTGAAAGCCACACGCGACGAAGTGCGCCGTATATTGGAAGAAGACCCGAAACTTGCACAACCCGACCACTACATGCTACGCAAACACGTAGCACAGACAGTGCATATCGAATGGAACAAGATCTCATGATTTCCCTACAAATACAACAAAACACCCTACACAAAACCCATCGGCAGGAATATGCCATTGTGGCCGACGGTAAGGTTGTAGGATTGATTGAACTGTTTAATTACGACGAGGTTGACATGCGGGCCGAGGTCGGAATATACATCGAAGAGAGCCACCGCGGCAAAGGCTACGGCAGAGCCACGATCGAGGAACTGATGAAATACTGCAAAGAGGTGCTGCAGATGCACCAAGTGGTCTGCGACATAGCAGAGGACAACACCCCCAGCCTGCGCCTATTCGAAAGCCAGGGATTCACCCCCTGCGGCATCCTAAAAGACTGGACCGCCACCCCCAACGGCTGGCAAAACGCCGTAAGACTGCAGAAAATCCTTTAGTTTCAATTTTTTACTTTCAACTAACTAGTTACCTTTCAAACCTTTTTAACCTTTTCAACCCTTCCAACAATCAAAATACATGGCTAAAAAGAAATCCCAATCCAACCACAAGCTTATACTCGCCCTCATCGGCATCGTAATCGTAGCGCTTATAGCCATCGTCTTAACCAATGTGACAAAAAAAGTGACTGTAAGCGACGACACACGCATATACGTCCCCACTGGGGCATCCTATCATGACCTATGCGACACCCTAAACAAACACAACATTGTACCGCAGAAATCCACATTCAACCTGATGGCCACTGCCCGCGGACTCGACAAACACGTAAAAGCCGGCAGCTATATCGTGAAGCCTGGCATGAGCTACATGCAGCTGATACAGAAACTTTACACAGGCAACCAGAACCCCATACGCATAACCATCGGCAAATACCGCACCCTGCGCCAACTGTGCGACGGCGTGGCGGCCAAGATGGAATTCACGTCCGACACCCTCTATAAAATACTCACCGACAAAGAGTTCTGCCAAGTCTATAACCACACGCCACAGACCGTTATCGGAGCCTTCACCCAGAACACCTACGAAGTCTATTGGAACAGCAGCCCAAAGAGGTTTGTAGAGCGCATGATGATGGAGACCGACGCCTTCTGGAACGACGAGCGTAACGAAAAGCTGAAACAACTGCAGCTGAGCCGCAACGAGGCCGTGACCATAGCGTCGATAGTCGAAGAGGAGACAAACAAGAAAGCCGAGAAAACAAACATCGCCTCGGTCTATCTCAACCGTTTACGCAAGGGGATGCGACTCGAAGCTGACCCGACTGTGAAATATGCCGTCGGCGACTTCACCCTGCGGCGCATCCTCGAACGGCACCTCAAGACCGTCAGCCCGTACAACACCTATCAGAACCAGGGACTTCCGCCGGGACCGATATGTCTGCCCAGTGCCGAGAGCATCGATGCTGTGCTGGAAAACAAAAAGACCGACTACATCTATTTCTGCGCCAAAGAAGACTTCTCTGGCTACCACAATTTCGCCGCCACCTACAATCAACACCTCGCCAACGCCGCCCGCTACCACAAAGCACTAAATGAAAGGAAACTTTAGTGTTAAGCGGTCAGTTACCTTTTCAGCCTTTAAACTTTCAAACATTCAAACATATCAACAATTAAAAATTTAAACAATCATGTTAGGTATCATCATCACAATTCTCATCGGAGCGCTGGCCGGTTTTCTGGCTGGTAAAATCACAAAAGGTACAGGTTTCGGGTTCTGGATTAACCTGTTGGTTGGCATCGTCGGCGGCTTTGTTGGCGGTTCCGTACTCGGATGGTTCGGCATCCACTGCGGAGAAACCATAATCGGCCGAATCATCGCAGCCGTAATCGGTGCAGTACTGCTGCTGTGGATTATTTCGTTGATAAATAAGAAATAAGAAGCAATCTATTAAGCTCCTTTACGGTCTTTTCTCAAGGCCATTAATAATAATATTTGCTACTTTCAAAAAAAGTAGTACTTTTGCAATCGGGTAAGTCTTATACGACCAGCTCCCATTGAATCCCCCAGGGTAGGAATACAGCAAGGGTGTTTGGTTGTAGCGGTGCGATATAATCAGCTTACCCCTTTTTTATACCCATTATTCACGGCCGATGACGGCTGTTACGGAAAACCGAACCAATAAAAACCATTCAACCATGAAACACATTATTACATTTGTAGCGGCGTTGATTGTATGCGCCACAATGATTGCCAACCCCGTATCGCGCGAGACCGCCCGCCAGGTGGCCGTCAACTTCTGGAAAACCACCGAGCGTGGACTCGCCTCGCAGGAGGAACCAGTATTTGTGGAGATTTCGGCGGAACTCGGTCTGCAGGGCTTCTATGTCTTCACGACCGCCGAGAACGACGGATTTGTGATTGTATCGGCCGAGTATGCCATGACCCCGATACTCGGATACTCTACCCGCAACGGATTTGTGGAGAACTCGGGACTGCCGGTCAACCTTTCGTGCTGGTTGAGAAACTACACACAGGAGGCCGAGGCAGTACGGGAGCATAGCTTGGAGGCCGACGAATCAACCTCGCGCAAGTGGGAGAACCTCGTCAGCGGGACATACCAACCCACGGCTGCAGGCACGAAAACGTCCCATCTTTTGAACATACCCATATGGGGCCCGAAGGAGCCTTGCAACAACCTGTGTCCACTGTGGCACGACACGCTGACAAGAGTCGGCTGTGCGGCGGTGGCAATGGCACAGGTGATGAGATACCACAAGTGGCCCGTCACCGGCACGGGCAGCCACTCATACCAAAGCCTCACACTTCGATTTACATGCGAGGCCGACTTCGGAAGGACCACATACGACTGGGATAACATGCCCAGCGGCGGTGCCGACGCACCTATCAGCACATGGAACGAGACTCAGAAGAATGCCGTGGCGACACTGATGTACCACTGCGGAGTCAGCGTGGATATGGACTACAACCTGGGGACCAGCTGGGCCAGAATGGACGACGTACTCCCTGCTCTGACCACATATTTCAACTACCCCGACAATATCCAATATTGTAAAAAAAACGATTATGAGAATGACGAATGGATTACCATGCTCAAAAAGGAGATTGACGAAAACCGTCCTATAATATACGAGGGGCCTGGCCACGCTTTCGTATGCGACGGATATGACACCGAAAACAACTTCCATTTCAACATGGGATGGCACGGCGCCGGCGACGGGTTCTTTGCACTGACCAGCATCATTCCCAATGTCAGCTGGGGGACGAACCTCTCCAACAATCAGAAGGCCCACATCGGCATATCAAGCCCAAACAACGCCATCGACAACACGGAAAGTTGTAAAGTGAGACTCTATCCAAATCCGACGAACGGTATGCTGCACGTGAATGGCGAAGGTGTGCAGAAAATCGAGGTAATAGATGCCGTAGGACGCGTGGTCATCTCTCAAACCGACGGCAACTTCGTGGACATGAGCGCACTCAATAAAAGCATCTACACCGTACGCATTACCGTCAAGGGAGGCACCTTTGTTCGCAAAGTGGTGAAACAATAGAGGCTACTCCGTTTCGTACTTTTGTACGATAAAACATTTTTGTGTATTTTTGCAAACTATTGTCGTCTTGTTGCCTATCGCCAGACGACTGGTTATCTGTGTTTGAACTCAATTTTCAACTATGACCTATATTATTCTTTCATACTTGTTGATTGTCGCCGGCGTGGTGGTCTGGGCGGCGCTGATACCGGGACGCAAGAAGGTGTCGGAGAAATGGATGATGTATATCACGGTGTTCGGCGGGGCTTTTCTGCTGGCGTCGTGCTTCATCAACCTCGTGCCGCACATGTTTCTGGGCGATGAGCCCTATCGTTTTGTGACTCCCGACATACACTTCAAGGTTGCGGCGGCGGTAATGATTGGTTTTCTCATCCAGTTGCTGCTTGAGCAGCTGACCCACGGCGCCGAACACGGCCACAACCACTGCCACAACTGCGAGACCGACCATCACGAGCACCATGTGCACCCGGTGACGGGATTGATGATAGGTCTGTGCGTGCACGCCTTCCTGGAGGGCATGCCGATGGTGGAGATAGAGGAAGCCGGCGAGGTCGATATCCACCAGGGACTGCTGTACGGCATAGTGCTGCACAACATCCCGATTGCAATAGTGATGGTGACGCTGTTTATGAGCAACCGCTACGGGTTCTGGAAGTCGCTGGGGTTTCTGACCATCTTTGCCGTGATGACGCCGCTGGGCTCGCTTTGCAACCTGCTGCTGGTGCCCGAGAACGAGGCGCTGCAGTGCGTGATTATGGGCGTGGTGGTTGGCATACTGCTGCATGTGAGTGTGAGCATACTGTTCGACCACGACCACAACAACTTCTCGTGGAAGAAACTTGTGGCGATAATAGTGGCATTCGTGGCAGCGTATTTCACCCCCGGCTGCCCGGAAATATACGGATTATAAACGCGTAAACGTGTAAATACGTTAATGCGTAAGTGGTATAACTCTGAATCACAAAAACACAATAACGCAATCAAAAAACTTTTTCGTGTTTTTCGATGTAAAAAATAACGCAATCACTTAGATGACAATACCTGAGACAATAAAAGACCTCAACGAACGCAAGGAGGCACTGCATAAATTCCTCAATATCGAGGGGTTGAAAAACGATATAGCCGAGGAGGAGAAAAAGACCGAGGCCGCCGACTTCTGGAACGACCCGAAGGAGGCGCAGGCGGTGATGAAGAAGCTGAAGAACAAGAAAAGCTGGACCTCGGCCTACGACGAAGTGGCGGCCAGCTGCGACGACCTTCAGGTGATGGGCGAGTTTTTCGCCAGCGGCGACGCCTCGGAGGAGGAGACCATGCAGCAGATAGAAGCCACCACCAAGTTGGTGGAAGGGCTGGAATTCAAGAACATGCTGCGTGGCGAAAGCGACCGTTTCGACGCGGTACTGAGCATCAACGCCGGTGCCGGTGGAGTGGAGGCTCAGGACTGGGCCGAGATGCTGATGCGCATGTACATACGCTATGCCGAACGGTCGGGCTACAAGGTTGCCATCTCCAACTCGCTCGACGGCGACGGTGCCGGCATCAAAAGCTGCACCATGCAGATAGAGGGCGACTTCGCCTTCGGGTACCTGAAAAGCGAAACGGGCGTACACCGTCTTGTGCGCGTAAGCCCCTTCAACGCACAGGGCAAACGTATGACTTCGTTCGCCTCGGTGAGCGTCACACCCTTGGTCGATGACACCATCGAGGTGGTGGTGGACATGTCGCGTCTGTCGTGGGACACCTTCCGCAGCGGCGGTGCCGGAGGACAGAACGTGAACAAGGTGGAGAGCGGCGTTCGCCTGCGCTACCAATACAAAGACCCATACACCGGTGAGGAAGAGGAGATTCTCATTGAGAACACCGAGACTCGAGACCAACCCAAGAACAAAGAGAACGCCATGCGTCTGCTGCGCTCGCAACTCTACGACCGCGAGATGAAACACCGCATGGAGGAACAGGCAAAAATAAAGGCCTCGCAGAAAAAAATAGAATGGGGCAGTCAGATACGCAGCTATGTGATGGACGACCGCCGAGTGAAAGACCACCGCACCAACTACCAGACAGGCGACGTGACAGGAGTCATGGATGGCAAGATAGACGAGTTCATAAAAGCCTACCTCATGCAGTTCGGCGGCGAAGAATAAATGATAGTAAATGATGATCAAAACATTGAAAACAAAAATCATCCGAGTCGGAATATTTATACTGACTCTTACAGTATGGGATATTTCAGAAGCGCAGGACACGGTGCGTATGTCGCTGGACGACTGCCTGCAGTACGCCTACGAGCACAACCTCACGGTGCAGCAGGCTCAACTGAACCGCGAGTCGGCTGAGGCGAGCGTGAGCAACGCCAAATGGAACTTCGCACCGAGCATGAGTGCATCGGCTGGGGAGAATATGAACATCCAAGGCGGCGGCACTTCGTTCAACACCTCAGCGGGCGTGAACGCCAACATGACTCTTTTCAGCGGATTGGCCAACCTGCGCACTCTGCAGCAAAGCAAACTATCGCTCAAGCAGAGCGAGCTGAAGGTGAAGCAGAGCCAAAACAGCATAGCCGGACAAATCATACAGGCCTATATGACCATTCTGATGAACCAGGAACGTCTGTCCTACCAACAGGAAGTGCTGAAAACGAGCGAGGAGCAGATGAACGAAGGTGAGGTGAAATACAACGTGGGCAAACTCCTCGAAAGCGACTATCTGCTGCTGCAAGCCAACTACCAGAGTGCCTTGGGTTCGATTGAAATCACCCGACTGACCATCGACAACAACCGTCTGGAGCTGCGCAACCTGCTATGCCTTGAAAAAGGACAGACGGTGGGTGTGTCGGATATCGACGACAGCGAAGCGATGCAACTGCTTTCGTTGGACGAGGTGGTAAGGGCTGCCGAGTCGAACATGCCCGACTTGGAGATAAGCCAGATGAACGTCGATTTGGCGAAATACAACGTCAAGATAGCCAAGTCGGCCTACTCCCCCACCCTCGGTCTCAACGGCGGCGCCAACTACTACCTCGGCGGCACTCAGCTCGACCAGACAAGCGGCACGATGGTGAGCGGAGGAAACTTCAGCGGCACAGTGGGTTTGAACCTGAACATTCCCATTCTGCGCGGCAATAGTATCACACAGGTGAAGCAGAGCAAGATAAACCTGCGTCAGGCAGAAATACAAAACGAGCAGACGGCACAGGAACTAAGAAAGACGATAGAGGCTCAATATATATCGACAGCACAGGCAGGAAATCAGTACCGCACATCGCAAAAGATGAAAGAAGCATACCAGGCAAACTACAACGTCTATAAGATGAAATACGAAAACGGAGCGGTGACGACAGTCGATATGCTCACACAGCAGGACCGCTTCCTCTCGGCTCTCAACGACTACCTGCAGAACAAATACACCTACCTGATGGATCTCAAGGTGCTGGACATCTATATGGGAAGGTAGTGACTAGTGATTAGTGATTGGTTATTGGTGATTAGTGATTAGTGATTGGTGATTAGTGACTAGTGATTAGTGACTAGTGAATTGACAAATGTAAACTGGCATTCAAACATTTATACATTCAAGCATTCAAACAATAACATAATATGGCAAAGAGTAAGAAAAAGAAATGGATATGGATTGCGGTGGCAGCAGTAGTGCTGATTTTCATCGTGATAAGCGTAGCCTCTAAAGGTGGCAAATATGTGGTCAACGTGAACAGTTCCGATGCCACAACCGGCAAAATCGAAACCACCATCACCGCCACAGGCGAGATTCAGCCCGTCTATAAGGTTACGGTGGGCACACAGGTGAGCGGCATAGTCGAGAAACTGTATGTCGATTACAACTCCACCGTGAAGAAAGGCGACCTGCTGGCCGAGCTCGACAAAAGCAACCTCCGCGAGCAGGTGAAACAAAGCAAAGCCAACCTCTCGACGGCTCAGAGCAGCAAAGACCTGGCGCAGAAGAGTTTCGACCGCATCAAGCGGCTCTACGAAAACAAAGCCGCCACCCAGGAAGAATACGACCAGGCGGCCACAAACCTGCAGCAAGCCAAGAACCAGCTGATTTCGTCGCAGTCGAACTACGAGAACGCGGTGACCAACCTGAAATACGCCGAGATCTACTCTCCCATCGACGGCGTGATACTCAACAAAGAGGTGGAAGAGGGACAGACGGTGGCGGCATCGTTCAGCACCCCTACCCTTTTCACCATAGCCAACAACCTGACTGAGATGCAGGTGGAAGCCAATATCGACGAAGCCGACATCGGACAAGTCAAAGAGGGCCAGCGCGTGGTTTTCACCGTTGACGCCTTCCCCGAAGATCAGTTCACAGGTACGGTACAGCAGCTACGTCTCAACCCCACCGTCACAAGCAATGTGGTGACCTACAAGGTGATTATCGCCGCACCCAACGAGGAGAACAAGCTCTACCCCGGTATGACCGCCAACGTGAGCATCGTGGTGAACGAGCAAGAGGGCGTGCTGGCACCGCTCGAAGCCACATATTTCGAACTCACTCCCGACATCTGCAAGATTCTCAAGAAAGAAGGCTACACCCTGCCCGAAATGCCCGAAGGATTTGGTGCTGCCAAGGGAATGCCCAAAGGGTTCAAACCGCCCAAGGACATGCCTAAGGATATGCCTAAAGATATGCCCGACGGCGTGAGCGGCGCAACCAAAGCTCCCGCTACCTCGACAGCCGATGGAAAGAAGAAGATTGTGGTAGTGAAAGACAAGACCATCAGCTTCCGCGAAGTATCCACAGGCCTTAACGACGGTGCCAACATCGTGATAACCGAAGGATTGGCCGAAGGCGAGAAAGTGCTGCTGTCGGTCAACCGCGAAAAGGTGAACACCAAGAAAGCAAAGAGCCTCTTCGAAGGACCAGAAAGAAGGAAAAGATGAGCATAATATCGTTGAACAACCTTAAGCGAGACTTCCTAGTCGGCGGAGAATACGTACACGCGCTACGTGGGGTGAGTTTCGACATCGACGAGGGCGAGTTTGTCAGCATCATGGGCACCAGCGGAAGCGGAAAATCCACCCTGCTGAACATCCTCGGATGCCTCGACACGCCTACCGCTGGCGACTATATCATCGACGGCGTGAACGTGAAGGAACGCTCCAAAAAAGAGCTGGCCACGCTTCGCAACCGCAAGATTGGCTTCGTGTTCCAGAACTACAACCTACTGCCTCGCACCTCGGCGTTGGAGAACGTCGAGCTGCCGCTGATGTACAACAAGCAGTTCAGCGCCAAAGAACGCCGCGAACGTGCCACCGAAGCACTCATAGCCGTAGGTCTGCAAGACCGCATGGAGCACACCTCGGCTCAGCTTTCGGGCGGACAGCAGCAACGTGTGGCTATAGCACGCGCCATAGTCAACGACCCTGTGATCATCCTCGCCGACGAAGCCACCGGTAACCTCGACACACGCACGTCATACGAGATTATGAGCCTCTTCCAAAACCTGCACGACAAAGGCAAGACCATCGCCTTCGTCACCCACGAGCCCGACATTGCCGAGTTCACCACCCGCGTGGTGAAACTGCGCGACGGTTTGGTGGTAGATGACCACCCCGTAACCCCTAAATCTGCAGCCGAAGCGCTCGCCGCGCTCCCCAAAGCAGAAGAAACCGCCCAATGACCTCCAAAACTTGAAACTTAAAACTTGAAACTCTAAAAAAGTGAATTTCACCAACCTTATAAAGATAGCTCTCCGGGCGATAATGCGCAACAAGACGCGCGCCCTGCTCACCATGCTGGGCGTGGTGATTGGCATCGCCGCCGTCATCACTATGGTCTCCATCGGACAGAGCGCGACACAGAACACCCGCGCCGAGTTCAGCTCCATGGGTACCAACATGATTATGGTGTGGCCCGAACGTCAGAGCCGAGGCGGCGTGGATATGGGTAACTCCAGCACCAAGTCGCTCGACCTGAAAGACATCGAGACCATCCAGAAAAGCTGCCACTATGTGGCCGCCATCTCTCCGGTGGTGAATAGCGCAGCACAGATGGTATATGGCAACAACAACCACTCGGGCAGCGTCGAAGGCGTCTCCCCCGAATACCTCTCTATCGAAAACTACTCGCTCGAGCGCGGACTTATGTTCACCGACGAAGACGTCACCCGTTACGCAAAGGTGTGCGTTATCGGCAAGACCATCGCCGACGCCCTTTTCACCAACGGCGAGAACCCCATCGGACAAACCATTCGCTTCGGCTCCATCCCGATGAAGGTCATAGGTGTGTTGAAAAGCAAAGGTCAGAGCCAGATGGGTCAGGACCAGGACGACATAGCCTTCGCCCCTTACACCACCGTCCAGAAACGCTTCCTGGGCATCAACCACTTCAACATGATTATGGCCTCGGCCACCAGCGAGGAAGAAAGCGAGATGGCAGCCGTCGAGATAACCCACACGCTGCGCTCTACTCACAACATCCGTGAGGGTATGGACGACGACTTCAACGTCTTCACTCAGGAGGAGATGCTCTCCACCATGAGCCAGGTGCTGGGCTTCCTCACCATACTGCTCTCCATCGTGGCCGGCATCTCGTTGGCCGTCGGCGGCATCGGCATCATGAACATCATGTACGTCACCGTCACCGAGCGCACCAAAGAGATAGGCCTGCGTATGGCCATCGGCGCCCAGAACCGCGACATCATGCGTCAGTTCCTCTTCGAGAGCGTGGTGCTGAGCGTTATCGGAGGCATCATCGGCATCATATTCGGAGTGCTTATAGCTTACGCCATCACATCCATCCTGGCTTGGCCCTATATCATAAGCTACGGTGCCATAGTGCTGAGTTTCGTGGTGTGTGTGGCAGTGGGCATCTTCTTCGGCTGGTATCCCGCCAAGAAAGCCGCCAACCTCGACCCCATCGTGGCGATAAGGTACGAGTAAAAACAAGTCCCATAAGACCTATAAGACTCATAAGACCCAACATCCTATCAACGATTAACATATCAACCTATCAACCGAGTAAATGCGAAAACTGATATTTGCCACTAACAATAAACACAAGCTGGGCGAGGTGCGCGAGATACTCGACGGCACCATCCAGATCGTCAGCCTCGATGAGGCCGGATTGTCGGGCGAAATACCCGAGACCGCCGACACCCTTCAGGGCAACGCGCTACAGAAAGCCCAGTGGGTCTGGGAACGCACCCGTCAGGACTGTTTTGCCGATGACACTGGTCTTGAGGTCGAGGCTCTCAACGGCGCCCCTGGCGTCTATAGCGCCCGCTATGCCGGCGAACACTGCTCGTTTGACGACAACGTCAACAAACTGCTGAAAGCCCTCGACGGCGAAACCAACCGCCGTGCGCAGTTCCGCACGGTGATTTGCCTCATCGAGAACGGCGAACCTCGCTATTTCGAAGGCAAAGTCGAAGGACAGATACTCACCGAGCGTTACGGTAAAGAGGGATTCGGCTACGACCCCATCTTCATGCCCGACCGCTTCGCCGTCTCCTTTGCCGAGATGCCTCTGGAAGTGAAGAACATGATAAGCCACAGAGGACTGGCGGTGAAGCAACTGACCGAATATCTGAACAAACAGTAATTAATTCGTAACCCATTCAAGATGCCTCTCATTGAAGTATTCCCCGAAGAGATAAGACGCGTAAGCGAAAGCGGCTCCTGCCTGCTGATGCTCACCGTACCCTCCAGCGGACGATGCATTCCGGTCGTGATTCGCGAACCCGAAGCCGAAGCGATAATACTGGCGCTACAAGCCGTCAAGACCGAGCGTCCGATGACTCACCGTCTTATGTGCAACATCATGCACGAATACGGGTTGAGCCTCAAAGATGTGACCATTGAACGCTTCTCCGAAGGCATCTACTACAGCTCTCTCACCCTGAGCGACGGTTTCAACGACAAGCGCATCGACTCACGAACCAGCGACGCCATAACCCTCGCTCTGACCGCTCACGCCCCCATCTACGCCACACAGAACATCATCGACGAGACATCGGTAGAACCGCTCCTGCTCGACAATCCGGGCGAGGAGAGATTCACCCACCAGACACTCGAAGAACTTGAAGAGAAGCTGCAGGAGTGCCTCGAGAATGAAGACTACGAACAGGCAGCCGAAATACAGGCACAAATCGACAAAATGAGGGAGAGTGGTCAGTAGTCAGAGAAAATCCTATAAGACCCATAAGACTTATCAATCAATAAAGCAAGCAATCAATTATTATGTACGACATAAAGGAATATTCTCAGAAGATAAATGAAACGACCGAATATCTGAAAAGCCGCATCAGCTGCATCCCCGATGCCGCCATCGTGTTGGGCAGCGGACTCGGCAAACTCGGCGACCGCATCGAGAACCCCACAGTCATCCCCTACAAGGATATTCCCCACTTCAAGACCTCGACGGCGACCGGACACAAAGGCAACCTCATCTTCGGACGTCTGGGCTCCAAAAACGTGGTCGCCATGCAGGGCCGCTTCCATTTCTACGAAGGCTACACCATGCAGGAGGTCACCTTCCCCGTGCGCGTGTTCGCACGCATGGGCATCAAACGGCTCTTCGTGAGCAATGCCGCCGGGGGCGTCAACCCCGACCTTCATGTGGGCGACCTGATGATCATCACCGACCACATCAACCGTATGCCCAACCCGCTCGTAGGTCCCAATATGGAAGAGTTCGGCACCCGCTTCCCCGATATGACCACCGTATATAGCAAAGCCATCCGAACCATCGCCTACAGCGAGGCCCGCGAGATGGGCATCGAGCTGAAAGAGGGCGTCTATCTCGCCAGCACTGGCCCCACCTACGAAACTCCAGCCGAATACCGCTACTTCCACATCATCGGTGCCGACGCTGTAGGCATGTCCACCGTACCCGAAGTCATCGTGGCGCGCCACAGCGGACTTGAGATTTTCGGCATGAGCGTCATCACCAACGAAGCCGCCGCCCTGAGCGACACCTGCCTCAACGACGGCAATGACGTGGTTGTGGCTGCCGACCGCGCTGCCGACCGCATGACGGAACTCTTCACACGGATAATCGGCAAACTGTAGCGAGATGGGTGCTTTCACTCAAAAGATAAAACCCTACGTATTGCCCATCGCACTGGTGCTGGGCGCGCTGTTCCACAACTTCTGCGGACACATCGCTTTCATCACACCTTATATAGTATTCACCATCCTGCTGCTCACTTTCTCGGCGGTGGAGATAACCAAGTTGCACCTCTCGTGGCTCGACCTGTGGCTCGCACTCTTCCAGATGATCGTCAGCATCGGCGGCTACTACCTACTGGTCGTCCTGGGAGTCAACTACATAATTGCTCAAGGGCTGCTTATCGGAGTGCTGTGTCCGGTGGCGGCATCGGTGGCGGTGATAAGCTGCATGATGGGAGCCGACCGCCGCACCGTGACCACCTACACTATAGTGGGCAACCTCATGGTGGCAGTCGTCGCTCCGCTCTACTTCACCATAGTAACCCATACCGGCAACAGCGGCACCCACGAAGTCACCTTCCTCGCCTCGTTCTGGATGATACTCAAGAAAATCGGCCCCACCATCGGATTCCCGTTCTTCATCATCCTGCTGCTGCAAAGCTTCCTTCCGAAAGTCAACAACGCGATGGCGCGCTACAAAGGTGCCAGCTTCTACCTCTGGGCCTGTGCGCTCTTCATCAACCTCGGACAGACCATCGACTTCATATTCCTCAACGGCGAAGGCCACTGGTACATCATCGGATGGCTGGGTTTCTCGGCGCTGCTTTTCTGCGTCATACAGTTCGGTTTCGGCAAATGGCTGGGACACCGCTACGGCGACACCATCGCCGGCGGACAGCTGCTGGGACAGAAGAACAGCTCGATGGGCATCTGGATGGCCACCACCTTCCTCAACCCGCTCTCGTCGGTATTCTCCGCCTTCTACTCGGTGTTCCAGAACGTCTTCAACTCTTGGCAGCTGTGGTATTACGGAAGGAAAAATAGCAGTCAGTAGGTGAGTGCCCGCACAGGGCAATAAAGCAGCCAGCAGTCAGTAGTTAGTTTCAGGTCACAGGTCACAAATCAACATATCAACATAAAACATATCCACGTATCAACAGCAGTGATGATTCGAGCGGCCTTTTTCGATATCGACGGAACTCTTCTAAGCTTCAAGACACACCGTGTGTCGCAAGGAACCATCGAAGCCTTCAAGGCTCTGAAGGAGAAAGGCATCCTGACCTTCATCTGTTCAGGACGCGCCAAAGTGCTGGTGCCCTCGATGCCGCTACACTTCGACGGTATGATAACCGTCAACGGCGGCTACTGTCAGGTGGGCGGCGAGGTGATATACAAGAACCCGCTCAACCACGACGACGCACACACCTGGATGGAGTATGCCGACCGCCACAACTACGTCTCGATGGCGTTCACCGAACACGAGATGTTCACCAACCATATCGACGAGCTGGCGCGACAGCTGCGCGACCAGCTGGAGTTCGAGATGCCCAAGCTGCGACCCAACAGCGAATTGGTGGGCGAGGATGTCTATCAGTTCATCGCGATGATACCCGCAAGCAAGGATGCCGAAGTGCTGGCGATGCTGCCCCACAGCCGACTGCCCCGATGGCATCCCGCTTTCAGCGACCTCATACCATCCGACAGCAGCAAAGCCATCGGGATGGAAAAGATATTGTCACACTACGGCATCAAGCGCGACGAGTGTGTTGCCTTCGGCGACGGCGCCAACGACATTGAGATGATCGAGTATGCCGGCATAGGTGTAGCGATGGGCAACGCCTCCGACCTCGTGAAAGCACACGCCGACCACGTAACCGCCGATGTCGATAGCGAAGGCATAGCAACAGCGCTGCAAGAGCTCAATGTGATTTGATTGCTATTGCGACAACAAAAAAACGAAGAAAGAGGAAAGACAATAAAAAACGGAAGAGAGTTGCCTCTCTTCCGTCACAAAAACCATTTTAATAACCGTCAAATATTATTTCTGCATACCTGCGCGAGGTCCCAAACGATCCATAGCGCAACGGAAGCCAATCCACGAGGTGCTCTTATCTTGATCGTAGAAGCGGCGGGTGCCAGCCTGCATCCAGTAAGAACGGTCTTTCCAGGAACCTCCCTTGATAACACGCACCTTATTATTGGTGAGAGATGTTACTTCGTTCTGACGAGCGGCGTTACGATGGTACATCATATTGGTCACGCTGTCAGGATTGTCAAGGGTACTGCCTTCACCTTCCTCTTCATCACCACCTTCTTCCTCATCGTCACCGCCAGCAGCAACCCACTCGGTGATAGCCGACTGACCGTCATAGTCGTAGATGTTCGAAGCGTAGTCGCCATCGAGATAGTTGATGTTATTTGCCTGACGGTAGTTGCGACGATTCAAATCAACATCCTCATTTTGATACATGATACTACCAGTAGTATCGTTGATTGCAATTTCATCATCGACATAGATGGGAGCCTTATAGACGTTACCACGGAACGGGTCAACATCTTCACCTCCAACGGGGTCAACATCCTTTCTGAACACGTCCATACACCATTCGCTGACGTTGCCAGCCATGTGATAGAGACCATAGTCGTTGGGGAAGTACCACTTCACAGGAGCGGTGTAATCCCAAGCGTCGTTGAGGTTGCCAGCAACACCCATAGCGTCGCCGCGAGAGCGCTTGAAGTTGGCGAGGAACTGACCGTAATAAGCCTTGTTGGCAGAACGCAAGCTGTGACCGGCCCAAGGATATGTCTTGTGCTCAATGACACGCTCGTCAACGGTGCTACCAATCATACCGAGAGCGGCGAATTCCCACTCAGCCTCGGTCGGGAGACGATAGGAGGGCTGGAGAATACCATCCTCGCGACGAGCCTGACGGGGTTCACCACCAGCTGCCGGGTCGAGGTTAGCAATCTCATTCTTTCCACTTTCACCGCGGAACTGGCCAGCCAAATAGACATCCGTCTGGAATGCTGTCTCACCGCGGAGATCGGTTTGGTCAAGAACAATGACACCCATGTCAACCAATATTTTCTCGTTGACGCGGTCGGTACGCCAAGCACAATATTTATTTGCCTGCTCCCAAGACACTCCAACCACCGGATATTCATCATATATGGGGTTCTGGAAGTAGTAATCCACGAACGACTCACGCCAGGCGAGTTTGTCGCGCCAGCAGTTTGTGTCGGGATAGATGGCTTTGACTCTCTCAGGATATTCCTCACCGTATGCACGCTGCATCCAGTAAGTGAATTCCCGGTAGCTTACATTTGACACCTCGGTCTCATCCATATAGAACGAAGACACCGTAACGGTATGGGCGGTGTTGTTCCACTGGAAACGGGAGTCATCGGTGACGTAACCCATAGTGAACGAACCACCCTCGATGAAAACGAGGCCGGGGTTGGTGGGTTGCTCGTTATGGCTGGACACCTCGAAACCACCCCACTCAGAGCTGTTGTAATCCCAGCCCGTCGTGGCCGACTTCTTTTTGCTGCCGCAAGAGGTGAATACCAACAGTGCCACCAACAAAAAACTTGAGAATTTCAGAATTTTCATATTTCGATGTATTTATGTTTACGTGTTAAATGCTGATACGTATATACGTTGATGTGTTGATTAGAATGACGGGCAACGGATTGCACGCACTTTCTGTTTTTCCTGAGGGACAGGAAGGAGGAAACCGAGCGTCACCTCATGAGAGCCATGAGTGTTGTTGGCGAGTTTCGACACAGTCACATCATAGCTGTAACCAATCTTGTAATGATCCCACTGAACGCCAGCGAGGAATATAAAAGCATCAACATTCTCAACACCATTGCGGAACCACACACCAACCAAGAAGGGTTCCCAGTCGAGATAGAGACCGTAGTTGAAGTAGTGGAAAGTTCCCTGGTATTGATAAATGAAGTTGGGCGAAATGATAGGTGTACCGAGACCGAGGGTCGAAGTACGACGTTTTTCCTTGGAGAGGTTGATCATACCACCGCCGTGGACGGTCACCTTGATGGGGATGCGGTCAACGCTGTAGAATCCCTGGTCGGGACGGCTGAGGTGAGCACCAGCTACACCGGCATACCAACTGGCGCCGTAAACCATAAGACCAGCGCTGAAGTCAGCATTCCATTTGTTGTTGTTCTCTGGTTCCTGAGCCGAGGTCTGGTTGACGAAACCCTGAGCCGGGTCAATCTGATCGGGGAAATGCAGGTAGTTAAGATCCCATTTCAAATGTACGTTAAACACAGAAGCCTGCAAGGCGAGGTTCATATAAACATCTCTTGTAAGGTTGAACCTGAAGGCGTACATAAATCCCACATAAGTGGTGTTCAGCGCACCGTGGTCACCCTGACGGTCATACATAGCGATGGCACCGATACTACCATGCAGCTTGTTAATATACTGGTCGTAAGAAATCGACGCAGTTTGGTAGGCACTGGTAAGAGCCGGCCACTGGCATCTGTAGGTAAGAGAGAAACTGGGGGCTATCTTCGAGCCCGCCATTGCGGGGTTGAGATAGAGTGGGTTGGCGTAGAACTGGGAGAATCCGATGTCCTGTGCATTTACACTCTGTAACGAAAGAAAGGCAATTGCTGCCAACACTGCTGCTCTGCGTATGCTTTTCATCATATTTTTGTGGGTTAGTTTCAATGATAATATTTGCTCAATTTGAAACGCAATAATACTAATTTTTTTTTAAATAACGGCTTTGCTTTGCAATTTATTTTCCTACGGCGTAATTTTCAATCGCTTATCTTTCCGCTTTTCTTCTCTTTTTGCCTCTCTTTTCATTTCTTTCCGCTTCGGTGCGAGCCGTTTTGTGCGTTTTTCATTTGTTTTAACGGCTCATTGTCTCATTTGTTTCGTGGCGAAAATTAATAAACGTTAAATAATCGGGGGTAATTCTAAATAGTTCTTAAAATTGAAACTTTCCACCGCCTATGCACACCCCAAAAAAACAAATCACGACTCGCACATGGGTTGGGTTATGGGATGAGGACGTGAATCGCCAAACTAAAAAGGCACGCTTTTCACCCTTTCTGTATCTTCGCGGTCAACTCTTGATACCGTTTGAAGATGTCTGCCTCACATTGGCTCTCTGTAAACGACGCCTTACCGGATTTGCAAAGATACACATTCGCCAGAGTTTCTTTCGTGGGACTTATCAACAGAATTTCATCAGTCACAAAATCAGAGATCTGCAATACAAAACAAGTTAATTAGGTGTCATTAGGTGTCAATAGTCAATAAGTCATTAACGTTTTTCAATGTGTCAAAACGGCCACTATAATTTATATTTAGTTAGCCAAATGACAGTTCAACTTTCTTATTGACTTATTGACCTAATGACATATTGACATTTTTGACATTGAAAGTTTAACTAACCCCGGCGACCTACCAACGCCGTACCAACGACCACCCAACGAGCTGTAGGATATCTGTCAGCCGAACTTAGTTGACAGTGACAAGATGAAAAATATTTGCCATTTTATTTGTAAACAGCAAAAGGATTGGTGTACTTTTGCAACATGAATTCAGCGATTGAGAGTGAGATGCGGGTGCACACCCTTCCACTCTGACACAATAATATTTTGTTTTCCTTGTTATTTACTATATATTGTCTGTTGTGAATGCTGCAAGAATCATACTGTCAACCCTCTTCTGCGCCGCAGCAACTTGGGCGGCGGCTCAGAACTATCCGGAACACTCGGTGCTGGCGGATGGATCGTGGTATAGGATGGCGTTCGACAAAAGCGGCGTATGCAAGGTGAGCACAGCTGATGTGCCGGGATTGAGCGGCGCTGAGTGCGACAAAATCGGTGTGTATGGCAACGGAGGCGGATTGATGGACATGCTGAACAGCGCTGGGCGCCCCAACGACCTAAAGCAAATTGCAATAAGCATCTACGACCAGAACAGCAACGGACGGATGGACGGCGGCGACTACCTGCTGTTCTACGCCGAAGGGGCCGACGTGTGGAAATATAACTCGCAGTCGGGCATGATGGAGCACCAGCGGCATCCCTACGCGAAATACAACTACTACTATATAACCCCCAACAGCACGGCGACGCCGAAACGCATAGCCACAGGCACCGCCACCGAGGCCAACACCAACACGATATCCAACTACACCTCGACGGCGCTGATTGACAACGACGTGCTGAACACCAACTCGACCGGTCAGATATGGGTGGGCGAGAAATTCACCACCACGACCACCTCCAGAAACTTCACGCTCACGCTGCCTGGCGTGACCAGCGGGTCGCAGCTGAGGGCGCGGATTGCCTTGGCCAGCATCTCGACCGGCTCGACGCAGTTCAACGTGACCTACGGCGGCAGCAGCCAGCGCGCCGACTTCAACCCCAACCGCCCGTATGTGGTGTTGCGCAACACCTACAACGCCTCGTCGGCAACGGCGAACTTCAACATAAGCTATTCCTACTCCGAGAACCAATCGACGGGCTACCTCGACTTCATTGAGCTGAACGCCACCTCTCCCCTAACCTTCCGAGGCGGGCAGTCGGAGATATACAACCTGGAGCACCTGGGCACGGGCAACGTGGCGAAGTTCAGCATCGGCAGCGCCACAAGCGCCATGAGGGTATGGGACGTAACAAAAAACGACAGTGTGGTGGAGATGACGCTGACCCGCAACGGAAGCACCGCCACATTCTGCAACCCCGTCGAGAGCGCCGGACACTATGTGATGTTCGATGGCGGATACATCTCGCCGAATCACGTAACGCAGCTTGCCAACCAAGACCTGCACGGTGAGAGCGGGGCCGACCTTGTGATACTAACGCACCCCATGTTCGTGTCGCAAGCCCAGGAGCTGGCCAACCTGCACCTTATATACGATGGGCTCAGCTCGCTGATAGTGACTCCCGAGAAGGTGTGGAACGAGTTCTCGTCGGGCAAGCAAGACCCAATAGCGGTGAGGGAGATGCTTCGCATGTTCTACAAGCGCGCCCAGAGCGGCGACGGCACAACAAGTCCACGGTACCTGCTGCTCTTCGGCTGCGGCTCATACGACAACAAAGACATCCTCGCCAACGGATTGCCGCAGGTGCTTACCTGCCAGTCGGAGACCTCGTTTACAAGCGAAGGGCAATCCTATTGTACGGACGACTTGTTCGGGTACCTCGACGACGGCGAGCGCGGAGCTCAAAACGAAAGCTTAGAGGTGAGTATTGGCCGGCTGTCAGCACACAACACCACCGAAGCCGAAAACATAATTGACAAAATACGCCGCTATATGCAGCGAAGCGACCTTTCAATCACTCAGATACGAGGCGACTGGCGCAACTATGTCACTCTGCTTGCCGACGATGCCGACCCATCTTCACCTGGCGACACCTTGTTTGCAAGTTCGTCAGAGCATCTGGCAAATGAAATAAACACACGATTTCCACATTTCAATATTGACAAGATTTATGCCGACGCCTACAGACAACAGTCGGGAGCCATAGGCTCATACTACCCCGATGTAAACAATGCCCTGCGCCAGCGCATGGATTATGGTTGCCTGCTGTTCAACTATATAGGACACGGCTCGATAGAATATATAGGAACTGAGCGGTATGTGGAATTTTCTGACATAGACAACTACGACAACCGCGACCAGCTAGCGCTTTTCGTAACGAGCACATGCAGTTACGGCCGCTTTGACAAGCTGGATCAAACAAGCGGAAGCGAGTACCTGCTAAACGCCAAAGGCGGCGCAATAGGAGTCATAACTGCAACCCGACCCATAGGACATATAGAGCGTTTCGACAACGACATCTGCATAAACGCTATCACTCCGGGCAACGCCATAGGCGACGCGTTGAGGCTGGCGAAAAACGCCACAAGCGTGTCGCACAGCTTTGTACTGCTGGGAGACCCTGCACTAAAGCTATCAATACCTGAAAACCATGTAACGGTGACTGAAATCAACGACCGCCCCGTAAGCGCCGACGCGAACGACAGCGCAGAAGTACTTTCAAAAGTGACCATCAAGGGCATAATAGAAGATGCGGAAGGGATTAAGATTGAAACATTCAACGGAACACTTTTCCCCACCGTTTACGACCGACCAACCGTAACACGCACTTTAGCCAACGACAACGAAGGCACCGAGGTACGCTTCTCGCAGCAGAACAATATCCTATACCGAGGACAGGCGGCAGTGACTGCCGGTGAGTTTGAATACTCGTTCATAGTACCACGCGATGTGTCATCGCGCTATGCAAAAGCCAAGTTGAGCCATTTCGCCAAGACCGAAGATGGGGCGTACGCCACTGGCAGCTACGACAACCTGCTACTCGGAGGATTTGACCAAAATGCCGACCTGACCGAGTGTCGCCCCAATATTAAGCTTTACATCAACGACAGCACCTTCCACAACGGCGGCATCACCGACGAGAACCCGACAATCTATGCCCGATTATCGGACAAAGTGGGCATCAACGCAGTCGGAAGCGGCATTGGACACAATATCACAGCGGTGCTGGACGGCAACGCCAACAGCGAGATAACGCTGAACGACTTCTACGAGACGGACCTCAACGACAGCCGCTGCGGACAGGTGGTATATGGATTGAGCAATCTAACCCCAGGATTGCACAGGCTGACGCTAAAGGCGTGGAACATATACAACTACTCGAACGAGGCGACCATTACTTTTGTGGTTCGTGGCAACGACAGCCTAACCGTAGGGCGATGCTACGCCTACCCCAATCCAGCACAAAGCAGTACAACATTACACATAGAGCACAACAACATAGGCGAGATAGCGGAGGTGAGCATAGACATCGTATCGTCAGTTGGACAAATAGTCAGAAGCCTAAACTCCAAAGCCCAAGAAGGGAGCTATGCAATTACCGCTCCGTGGGACATGCGCAGCTCAGACGGCACAGAGGTAGCTAACGGCATTTACATTGCCCGAATTGTGATACGGACCAACGACGGGCAGAAAGCAATAGCACATGCGAAGATAGTGAAAGTAAAATAGCCAGCACACAATAAAATTGAAGAAACACGGTTTATAATAATTACCACAAGACTATTATTCACAAAAAATACATTTATCGGAACAGCTCTACCATTAATTAACTCAGAAATTACAAATCACAAAGTTCCAACTTAAATGAAAAAACTGAATTTATTCATACTGCTCGTCATGCTAACGGTTATGGCGGCTGCGCAAACAGGCGGAACCGCATTCACAGGGCAGAACAAGAATAAAAACAATTACATATCGACAGGGATGCCAATACTGCAGATTGCCCCGGATGCCATAAGCAGCGCAATGGGAGATGCCGGTGTAGCCTCGACACCTGATGCCAATTCATCGCATTGGAACGTGGCAAAATTTGTGCAGGCAGAAGGCAAAGGCGGTATCACTACAACCTACACCCCATGGCTCCGCAAACTTGGTGTCACCGACATGAACCTTTTCTATCTGGGCGGTTTCTACAAAATCAACAACCGACATGCAGTGGGAGCGTCTCTCACCTACTTCTCACTGGGTTCGCTGCAATGCACCGACTGGGAAGGGAACGACCAAGGCCCATACAAACCCAACGAATTTGCCATAGATGTGAGCTACTCACTGATGGTGGCAGAAGGTCTCTCGATTGGTGCCTCGTTCCGCTATCTGCGGTCCGACCTCACCAATGGCATGGACATCTCGACCGATGGAAGCGCGAGTGGAGCAACCACCAAAGCGGCCCAGATGGGTGCAGCCGACATAGGAATATACTACAACAAGTCGATAGACGCACAGAATGAGTTTGCGGTGGGCGGATTTATCAGCAACCTCGGTGGTAAACTCTCCTATTCTGACGACGATACAAAGAAAGAGTTCTTGCCAACCAACTTGAGACTCGGAGCACGATACACATACCATATCGACAACTACAACAAACTCAACGTGTTGTTTGACATCAACAAGTTGCTTGTTCCAACTCCTCCACTTAACGACAGCACCAAGAACAAATACTATGCCACCCGCACAGAATACAACCAAACTTCGGCGATGAAAGGTCTTTTCCAGTCTTTCTATGACGCCCCAGGTGGGTTCAAGGAAGAGATGCAGGAGTTGATGCTATCGTTTGGCGCTGAGTACTGGTACTCAGATATGTTTGCCGCCCGTATCGGCTACTTCTACGAAAACAAGTACAAGGGTGGACGCCAGTATTTTTCTGTCGGAGCAGGCATCCGCTACAACATATTCGGATTCGACTTCTCATATCTCATACCAACCACCACCATCAGCAACAACCCACTGACCAATACCGTGAGAATATCGCTGTCAGTTGATTTCGGCGTTAAACACGGTGCGAAGAAGAATTAGATGCGCGCCCGCACAGGGCGGTAACTTAGTTTTAAGTTTTAAACTGTAAGTTTTAAGTAATCGGCAAGCGTCATTTGTCAATTCACTAATCACTAAATCATGTTCCTTGTCGGCATAGGTTATGATGTACATCAGCTCCGCGAGGGGCTTCCGCTGACTTTGGGCGGTGTGAGGGTTGAGCACTCGAAAGGTCTGGTGGGACACTCCGACGCCGACGTGCTGATTCACGCCATCTGCGACGCTCTACTCGGTGCAGCTGCGTTGGGCGACATCGGAAAACACTTCCCTGACACCGACCCTAAATACAAAGGCATCGACAGTCGCCTGTTGCTGAAAGAAACGGTGCGATTGATATCCGAAAAAGGCTATTCCGTAGGCAACGTGGACAGCATACTCTGCATGCAGAAACCCAAGGTTGCACCCTATATAGAGCAAATGCGACAGAACTTGGCTGAGACGATGGAGATAGACATCGACCAAGTGTCGGTGAAAGCCACCACCACCGAACATCTCGGCTTCGAAGGCCGTGAAGAAGGAATCTCGGCTCAGGCCGTAACGATACTGACCACCGACCATTAAAAACTATGGAAAAATCCAAGACACATACACAGTCAGAAGAAGACCTCGCGACCCTAAACGACGAAGGATGCAAGCTACTGCTATACAACGACGACGTACACACGTTCGACTACGTCATCAAGGCGCTAGTCGATATCTGCCGCCACACTGCGGAGCAAGCAGAACAATGCGCCATCATAGTTCACTGCAAGGGCAAATGCGTGATAAAGAACGGCAGCTACGAGACGCTCCTTCCGATGCACACCTCGCTGCTCAATAAACAACTCACGACAGAGATAGTTCAATAGTTATAAATTTCAAGCAACCACATTAACACATTAACGCAATCACAACCATGGATATCGCACTTATAATCATCGTACTGGCAGTGGGACTTGCGCTGCTGACTCTTGAGATAGTCGCCCTTCCGGGCGGAATCGCCGGCGGAATCGGAATCCTTATGCTCACTTTCGGCATCTGGTGGACCTACAGCAAATACGGCAACACCGCAGGCACCTGCGTGCTGGTTGGTTGTGTCGTGCTGACCATCGTATTCCTCGCCTTCCTGTTGAAATCCAAGACTTGGAAACGGTTCAGCTTGAACGAAGAGTCGAACAGCAAGGTTAACCAGATTGACGCCAAAGCAATACTGGTAGGCGCACACGGCAAGACCGTCGCACGTCTCGCCCCCACCGGGAAAGCCATCATCGACGGCGAGATGGTCGAAGTACACGCCATCAACAAGTTCATCGACCAAGACAAACCTATCGAGGTGGTTGCCGTCGACGGCTATCGCATCGACGTGAAAGAGTGTGACGACGAAAGGTTCTAATCGAGAGAACAGTCACCCAACCAATCAACCCCACTCAGATCACAGGTCACAAGTCACAGGTCACAAAACAGATTACTAACAACAAAACATCAATATTATGGAGACATTTATCATTATCGGCATTTGCATTGTCGCCCTTATCATCTTCCTGATTTTCTTCCCCATCGGGATATGGTTCCAGGCGTTGATTTCGGGAGTACACACCTCGCTGGTACAGCTGGTGTTCATGCGTTTCCGTAAGGTTCCGCCGTCGGTTATCGTGAACAACCTCATCTCGGCTTCGAAAGCTGGCTTGAAACTCAACCAGAACGAGCTGGAAGCCCACTACCTGGCTGGCGGTCGCGTCAACTCGGTGGTCAACGCACTCATCTCGGCCGACAAAGCCAACATGAACCTCGACTTCAAAACCGCTACCGCCATCGACCTCGCAGGCCGCGACGTGCTGAAAGCTGTGCAGACTTCGGTGAACCCGAAGGTTATCGACACTCCCCCTGTGGCCGCTGTCGCAAAAGACGGTATCCAGCTTATCGCCAAAGCTCGCGTGACCGTGCGCACCAACATCAAGCAACTCGTCGGCGGCGCCGGTGAGGAGACCATCCTGGCTCGCGTAGGCGAGGGCATCGTGACCTCCATCGGTTCGGCTGTAAGCCACAAGCAGGTGCTTGAGAACCCCGACTCTATCTCGAAACTCGTGCTCACCAAAGGTCTTGACAGCGGCACCGCTTTCGAAATACTCTCCATCGACATCGCCGACATCGACGTCGGAAAGAACATCGGTGCTCAGCTGCAGATGGATCAGGCCAACGCCGACAAGAACATCGCTCAGGCGAAGGCTGAGGAACGTCGCGCTATGGCTGTGGCTCAGGAGCAGGAGATGAAAGCCCGCGCTCAGGAAGCTCGCGCCCACGTTATCGAGGCTGAAGCCGAAGTGCCCAAAGCGATGGCTGAAGCCTTCCGCAGCGGCAACCTCGGCATCATGGACTATTATCGCATGAAGAACATCCAGGCCGACACAGACATGCGCGAGAGCATCTCGAAACCCGCCCAGCAGCAGGTGAAGAAACCCGGCGAGAAATAAGCCGTTCGAATACAACACTCAAAAAAAGAGGCGTCCGCTAATGCAGACACCTCTTTTTCTTTTGTTTGCATCAACACGGTTCGACTGGAGCCACCGCAGACACAGTGTAGAGGCTTCCTGTTGAGATATCGATACACTTCCATCGGGTACGCAGTTTTTCTATACTCTCAAATACCCTATCCTGCCCTTTTAATCGAAACCGTGTGCCTGAGGGGAGGGTGTCGAGGGTGAGGTAATTATCGCTATCACCTATTATCGACGGCTGTATCTTAAGTTTGCGGTCAATTTCGCGCTCTAGTTTTTTACTGAGCGGCAGCGTGGATGCGTAAGTGCGCAGCAACGAAGACACATCGGATGGGAAACAATCTTTCTCAACAAAACACATTATCAGCCGCCTGTAATGTTCCTGCCATTCCATTCCGTGAGGTTTTACCCTGCGTCCGTGGTCAATAAAGGTGAGCATGTGAGCCAGCTCATGAATCAAGACAAGCAAGAACGCACAGGGCTCCAGACATCCATTCACACTGATACAATGATCGAGATGCTTGGGTGACGGCAAGCGGTAGTCGCCGAACTTACTATGCCGCTCGCGTGTAATTTTAAGATGTATAGAATAATTGGAAATGAAGCGTACGATGTCATCGACAGCTGGCGACGGCACGTAATGCGACATAATGTCATGGAACCTATCAGGCCGTCTTTCGTCGATTACTGCCATATCACGGCATCTTGAACCTCGTAGTCGGTATTTTGACTGAAATAGGGGCAGTCGCAGTGTTTGCGCTTACGGTGCTTGGGCATGGCGTTACCTTTCTTGCTGCAACCCGATGCCAACAAGCATACAAGGGCTAGCATTACATATATGGCGTAGCGTTTTTTCATAGCTAAGGTTGAGACGATTAAAAGGTTTAAAAGTTAAAAAGGCTGATGACTATCGACTGCTAACGACCGCCAATCCTTAAGAGACTTTTTCAGTTTTCTTATCCTTTGAGCCGACTCATGAATCGACTGGGCCGAGAGTTTGCCTTCGGCCACCAGTTTTTCGACGATGGCAATGGTTTGAGGCACCACCTCGGGGTTGTATTCGTTGCCGTTATTTGAGAGGCAGAGCAGGTCGGCGCCAGCTGCGATAGCGAGGCGAATGGCCTCCTCGAATCCGTATTCGTTCACTATGGCACCCATAGCCAGGTCGTCAGTTATCACCACACCATTGTAGCCCAGCGAATCGCGCAGCAGCTTAGTTGTGATGAGGTATGAGAGCGACGAAGGATACTCCTTGTCGAGTTTACGGTTTATCACATGCGCCGTCATAACCATATCCACCACCCCTTCAGAAATCAGAGTCTTGTAAGGCTCCAACTCGGAGGCTTTCCATGTGTCAGTGACATCTACAAGACCGAGGTGTGTGTCGCCCTTGGCGCTGCCGTGTCCCGGAAAGTGTTTCAGGCACGAGACAACGCCCTTCTTGCGCTGCTCGTCAATCCAGATTCGAGCGGCGTTGGCTACGATCTTGGGCGATTTCGAGAAGCTGCGATCTAATTTACCTATCACTGGACAGTCGGGGTTGATATCGACATCCACGCAGGGCGCGAAGTTGAGGTTCACCCCTACCCTCTTCAACTGCGCGGCGGTAAGGGCTGCATAGTGCCGTATAGTGTCGTTGCCGTATTCCGCAGACTTCTTGGCCGACATAAACTTCGGGAATCCTCTATCCTCCCGCAGGCGGTTCACCCGTCCACCCTCCTGGTCGATGCCGATGAGCAGAGTTTCATTCGTAAGCGACTGCAACTGATGGCAAAGCGATTCCAACTGCCTAGGGGTCGAGATATTTCTGACATGTTTTCTGCTGGGCGCATCGTATTCGAAGAGTATCACCCCGCCGATGTGATAGTCAACGATGTCACGGCGTATATGGCTGGTATCTGCAACACTATAGCCACGGAAACCGACAATCAGCATTTCTCCGATGTCGCGACGCAAGTCCGATTTCTGTTCAACATTTTTTTTCTTGCCTTCTATTTTTTTGTTCTCGTTAGCCCTCTGCGCACAAGCCACCGTCATAAGGCAGAAACATAGAATAAAAAGAAAATATCGACGCATGGTTTGATTTTTGAATTGTGAAGAATGTTGGGGAAGAGTGAATTGTAATGGATGGATAACGAATAATTGTTCAAGACATAGATTTACTGACTACTGAAGGGTACTCGATGTATAATGGAGCGGGCGAGGGTTATCTCGTCGGCATATTCAAGACTGTCGCCTACCGAGATGCCACGAGCTATGGCACTCACCTTCACACCTAACGGCTCGAGCTGTTTGTTGATGTAGAACGCCGTAGTGTCGCCCTCCATGGTGGTAGGCAGTGCAAGAATGACCTCCTGCACAGGCTCGGGGTCGGCCTGCTGAATGCGACTCAGCAGAGAGGCGATGTTGATGTCGCGAATTCCGATGCCGTCAATTGGTGAAATAACACCGCCAAGCACATGATAGACACCGCGATACTGTTGAGTGTTCTCTATAGCGAGCACATCCTGAATATTCTCCACAACACAGATGACTCCATGCTGACGCTTGGGGCTGCTGCAAATGGGACACAATTCCTCGTCGCTCACACAGTGACAGCGACGGCAGAGGTGCACGTCGGTCTTCAAAGCCGATACTGCAGACACGAAGTCGGCAAACCTAGCCTCGTCCTGACGCATTAGATGCAGAGCATACCGCAGCGCACTGCGCTTGCCAACGCCTGGAAGCGAGGCCAGCTGATCGACAGCCTGTTGCAGTTTATTTGAAGGAAGGTCCAATAGGTGCGAGATATTTGATGTGTTATGTCTGTTTTCCGACCACTATTTTTTCTCAAGTTCAGCGATGCGCTGTTTTATATCAGCAATACGTCCCTCGATGAAGTCGTCGCTGTATTTATTGTCGCAGAAGCCGTTGCCACGAACCACATAACTGCTATCGTCCATACAGTCGGTCTGCAGCTCCTCATAGTTAGCCAACAATTGATTAAGTCGACTCAACTCGTCTTGCAAAGGGATGCCATCCATAATAATTAATAACGACACCTCCTTACAAATATTGCCATTCCACCTCCAAATTAACGCCCAATGTAGATATTCAATCGCTATAGGTTAATGTTTCATGATTGGTGGGACATTATCTTATTGAACAAAAAATCTTATATGTATAAAAGTGAGAATGTATAATTGAATTTTTATTTGTAAATTTGCGGTCTTCTAATAGACAACATTAACACATAATAATATGAACAATGTAAAGAATTACATCGAAGCCAACAAAGACCGCTTCTTGAACGAACTGTTTGAACTCATACGCATTCCTTCCATCTCCGCCGAGAGCGAGCACAAGGACGATATGGTGCGCTGCGCCAACAAGTGGAAAGAATTCCTTCTTGCCGCTGGTGCCGACAAAGCCGAAGTGATGCCCACCGACGGCAACCCCGTTGTCTACGGTGAGAAAACCATCGATCCCTCAAAGCCCACCGTGCTGGTTTACGGACACTACGACGTGATGCCGGTCGCACCGCTCGATCTCTGGCGTACCGACCCCTTCGAGCCCGTCGTCAAAGATGGCAAAATCTGGGCGCGCGGCGCCGACGACGACAAAGGTCAGAGCTTCATGCAAGCCAAGGCCTTCGAATTCATGGTTAAGACCAACCAACTGCCCTGCAACGTGAAGTTCATGATCGAGGGCGAGGAAGAAATAGGAAGTGGCAGCCTCTACGGCTTCTGCGAGAAAAACAAAGCGCTTCTCAAAGCCGACATCATATTGGTTTGCGACACCAGCATGATCGCACGCGACGTGCCGAGCATCACCAGCGGCTTGCGCGGCCTCTGCTACTGGGAGGTCGAAGTCACTGGCGCCAACCACGACCTGCATAGTGGCATATACGGCGGCGCTGTGGCAAACCCCATCAACGTGCTCTGCAAGATGATTGCCGACCTTCACGACGCTGACGGCCACATCACCATCCCCGGTTTCTACGACGATGTGCTGGTCATAAGCGACGAGGAGCGTGCCCTTATGGCGCAGGCCCCGTTCAACCTTGAGGAGTACAAGAAAGAACTCGACATCAAGGAAGTTCACGGCGAAAAAGGCTACTCCACGAAAGAACGCACCGGAATACGCCCCTGTCTCGACATCTGCGGCATCTGGGGCGGCCATACCGGCGAGGGCTCTAAGACAGTCCTTCCGAGCAAGGCTCACGCCAAGATCTCGACTCGTCTGGTGGCCAACCAGGATTACGAGAAGGTAAGCAAGATGTTCAAAGACTACTTCGAGGCGGCTGCACCCGACTGCGTCAAAGTGAAGGTGACTCCCTGTCACGGTGGCGCGGCTTATGTCGCACCGCTCGACCTGGCCGCCTACAAGGCTGCCGAGAAGGCCATGGAGACCGTCTATGGCAAACGCCCCATCCCGACCCGCAGCGGCGGATCGATACCTATCGTCGCCGGCTTCGAGAAGATCTTGGGCATAAAGAGCATCCTTATGGGATTCGGCCTCGGAAGCGACGACATCCACGCTCCCAACGAGAACTACCCGCTCGAGCAGTTCTTCAACGGCATCGAGACAATACCCTATTTCTACGAAAACTTCGCCGAAATGAGCGGAACGATTGCGTAACATCCCCCGCTAACGCAATAACACATTAACGCAATAACACAATAACATAGATGTACAAGATTCTTCGAAAAAAGCAGCTTACAGCCGATATATTCTTGATGGACATAGAGACATCGTGGATTGCAACATCCGGACTTCCCGGACAGTTTGTGATAGTGATTCCCGATGCCAAGGGCGAGCGGGTGCCGCTTACAATATGCGACATCGACCGCCAGCGCAGCTCTGTGACAATAGTTTATCAGGTTGTGGGCGACTCCACGCGCCAGCTTTCCCAGATGAACGAAGGTGACTCAATCTTCACCATCGTGGGACCTCTTGGCCGCGCAAGCGAGCTGCTGACTGAAGCGAACGATAAAACCCGCGTACTCTTCGTGGCCGGCGGTGTGGGAACAGCTCCCATCTATCCTCAAGCCAAATGGTGCCATGAGAACGGTATCGCCTGCGATGTGATAATCGGTGCTCGCAATAAGGACCTGCTTTTCTTCGAAGACGAGATGCGCAAAGCGTGCGACCACCTCTATGTGATGACCGACGACGGCTCCTACAGCGAGAAAGGCTTGGTGACCGAGAAAATCAAGCAGCTGATGGAATCAGGCGAACATTACTCGGAGTGTGTCGCCATCGGCCCTCTGCCTATGATGAAGTTCGTCTCGCTGATGACCAGACAGTACAACCTGAAGACCATCGTAAGCCTCAACTCGATGATGGTCGACGGCACAGGTATGTGCGGCGCCTGCCGCGTTACGGTTGGTGGCAAAGTTAAGTTCACCTGTGTCGACGGTCCTGAGTTCGACGGCCACGAGGTCGATTTCGACGAAGCGATGCGTCGTCTCGCCAAACCCGATGCGAAGAAATACCCCATCGCTACTGCCGACAAAGGCCATCATTGCAACCTCGCGGCAGCCGTTGATGCGGCACTTACCGAGACCGAGGACGGTCGTCCGGCAAAACGTCAGCGTCCCGCCGAGCAAGACCCTCTGCAACGTATACACAACTTCGAGGAGGTGACTAAGGTGTTCACCGAAGAACAGGCGGTGACTGAGGCAAATCGCTGTCTGAACTGCAAGAAACCCATGTGTGTCGGTCAGTGTCCTGTTAGGATACATATCCCCGAGTTCATAAAGGCAGTTGCCGACCGTCAATACGATGAGGCAGCTAACATTATAGCCAACGACTCCGCTCTTCCGGCCGTGTGCGGCCGCGTGTGTCCTCAAGAGACCCAGTGCGAGGGCTCCTGCATTCTCGGTCGTAAAGGCGAGTCTATAGCCATCGGCGCCCTTGAGAGGTTTGTTGCAGATTGGAAGAGGGAACACTCAACGTCCAACGACCAGCAGGCTCACACTGATAAAATCAAACAACCAAACGATCCAACCGTCAAAAAGGTTGCCATCATCGGAAGCGGCCCCTCGGGTCTCACCTGTGCTGGCGACCTCGTGAAGATGGGCTACAAGGTGACTATCTTCGAGGCTCTGCACCACGCTGGTGGAGTTCTGGTGTACGGCATTCCCGAGTTCCGTCTGCCGAAACAGAAAGTTGTCGAGCCGGAGATTGAGAACCTGCGCCGTCTCGGTGTTGAAATAAAGACCAACGTCATCGTCGGACGCACGGTGACCATCGACGACCTCTTCGACAAACACGGCTACAAGGCGGTGTATATCGCCAGCGGTGCCGGACTTCCGAAATTTATGAACATCCCGGGCGAGACGCTCGTGGGCGTCATCTCGGCAAACGAACTCCTGACACGCGCCAATCTTATGCATGGCTACGACGAGGAGTACGCTACCCCGATATTCCTCGGTAAGAAGGTCGCCGTTATCGGCGGAGGAAACGTCGCTATGGACGCCGCAAGAACGGCACGCCGTCTCGGTAGCGAGGTTACGGTCGTTTACCGTCGAAGCGAGCAGGACATGCCCGCCCGTCGCGAGGAGATTCATCACGCTATGCAGGAGGGCATTATATTCGCCTTCCAGACAAACCCCACCGAGATTGTGGGCGACGAGCGCGGTAACGTTTGCGGAATGAAGTGCATACGCATTGAGATGGGCGAGCCCGACGAGAGCGGCCGCCGCAAGTTCAGCGTTATCCCCGATTCGGAATTCATGTTGGAGACCGACACGGTGGTGATGTCGCTCGGCACAAGCCCCAACCCGCTCATCAAGAACACTACCGAAGGCCTCGCAGCCGAAAGCTGGGGAGGCTTGATTGCCGACGAGAAGGGAGCCACAAGCCGCAAAGGTGTTTTCGCCGGTGGCGACGCTGTGAGCGGTGCGGCAACGGTAATACTCGCTATGGGTGCCGGCAGGACTGCCGCCCAGTCAATACACGAATACCTGAATAGTGAGGTCGATTGATGATTGAAACGCAAGTAACTATTAGCTATATTCTATCGTCACTTCATTAATCACCACACACAGATAATAATCCACAAAACTAAATACCACACACAATGTACTCCATTGAAAAACACCCGATTCTCGACATCCCGCAGAGCGAGGTGGTCGAATTTCTGTACAACGGACAGAAAGTGAAAGGACACAAAGGCTACACCATCGCTGCAGCATTGCATCAAGCCGGATTCCCTGTACACAGCCACAGCTTGGCTGGTCGCAACCGCAGCCTCGAGTGCGGCATCGGCAAATGCGGCGCCTGCGAGATGCTTGTTGACGGCAAAATACGCCGTATCTGCATCACCAAGGTTGACGACGTACACGAGGTTTGCGAGCTGTCTAAAGACTATCAGCCTTCGACTGGCGAGAACCCGCAGCGTGAGGTGAAGATATACAAAACCACTGTGGCCATCATAGGTGCTGGCCCTGCTGGTTTGGCTTGCCGTGAGAAACTCAACGAACTGGGCATCGACAACCTTGTCATCGACAACAACAGCAAGATTGGCGGTCAGTTCAACATGCAGACTCACCAGTTCTTCTTCTTCGAGAAAGAGAAGAAGTTCGGCGGCATGCGTGGTTTCGATATCGCCAAGACGCTTACTGGCGACAACCACGACGGCATCCTTCTCAATAACACCGTTTGGGATCTGCTCGAAGGCAAACGCATCGCAATCAAGAACATAGAAACTCAGGAGATTGGCTATGTTGACGCACAGCATTTGGTGGTCGCCACTGGTGCGGTGCCATTCATGCCGACCTTTGAGAACGACGACGTACCTGGTGTCTACACCGCTGCTGTATTCCAGAAGATGATGAACCAGGAACACACACTGCTCGGCAAACGAGTCTTGACTGTCGGCGCTGGCAACATCGGCTACCTGACCTCCTATCAAGGCATGCAGGCTGGTGCCACAATCAAAGCCATCATCGAGGCTATGCCACACGAGGGAGGTTTCCCCGTGCAGGCCAACCGTGTGCGTCGACTGGGCATCCCCATCATGACTGGCTACACCCTCGTGCGCGCCATCCCCAATGCCGACCGCACAGGTGTCACGGGTGCTGTTATAGCAAAATGCGAGAACTTCAAAGCTATACCTGGTACTGAACAGGTGATTGACGACATCGATATCATAAACATCTGCACAGGTCTTGTCCCAGACGATCAGATTCTGACTAAAGGCAAAGAGGTCTTTGGTCTCCACACCTATGGCGTGGGCGATGCAGTACGTATCGGCGAGGGAACCAGTGCTGTTCTCCGCGGTAAACAGGCTGCTTTCGAGGTGGCTCAGAACCTCGGTATGCGTATTAACTATGAGGAATACCTCGAAGTGTCGCGCCAGTATATAGACTCTCAGCAGCGTCCGGTGCGCATCCTGGAGAAACCCAATCTGCCCGCCAAGGAGCGCATGATGGCTAAACCGTTTGTGCAGACCGACTGTCTCTATGGTTTTGCCTGTAACCCCTGCTCGTTCTCCTGTCCGCAGGGCGCCATTAGCAAACCTACAACATCCTCAACACCCACGGTCGACTATGACAAATGTATCGGCTGTATGCAGTGTGTCGCCAAGTGCCCGGGTTTGGCTATATTCGGTTACGACTTGTTGAAACAGGTGTGTTTCCTGCCGTTCGAATACGAAGCCAACGAAGGTGCTGAAGTCTATCTTGTTGACAACAACGGCAAGAAACTCGGTGAGGGCGTGATTGAGAAGATACAGAAGAAAGACAACAAGACCAACATCGCTCGTGTGAAGGTCAACGATATCGTAGGTGAGGCGATGACCGAAGTGAAGGGCTTCATATTGAAAGAGCGTTACCCGCAACCGTTGCAGATGAAACCGCTTCAGCAGGTTGATGGCGAGACCTATGTATGCCACTGCGAGGATGTTTCGATAGAAGATTTGCTTGCTGCCATCGGCGACCGCAAGTATATCTCGGTTGACGAAATCAAGCACATCACTCGTCTCGGTATGGGTCCCTGTCGTGGTAAGCGCTGCATACCGAGAGCTCGTCAGATACTTCGTGCCCACGGTATCGAAGTGGTAGGCGACGCAACTCCGCGTGCCCCTCTTGCAAGCCAGGTGACTCTCGGCGACGTCTATAACGAGAAAGCCAAAGAGGTGTATGTGTTCCCGAAAGCTAACGACGTGAAACGCGAGGAAGTAGAGGTGTTCATCGCCGGCGGTGGTATCGCTGGCAGCGGCCTCTTCCGCTACTTCGCCGAAGCTGGAAAGAAACCGGTTTTGGTGAACTACAGTCGTGGTGCTTCTTGGCGTAACATCGGTGGTGGACGTCCGGCATTCTCTAATCCAGATATTGCGGACATTGCCACTCACAACCACGAAATCTTCAAATCCATTCAGCAGGTACATAATATCAACTACAAGCCTACCCGCTATGTCAACCTCGTCCACGATGAAGCTACCTACAAGTCACTCGACGCCTCTCGTGCTTGGAGCGATGCTTATATGGTAGAGCGCAAGGATTTCAAAAAGGAGATATCGCCTCTCTGGGATACCGAGAAGACCACCTACAGCCACGCTCTCATGACGCGCGACTGCTGGCAGGCTACGCCGGGTAAGGTGATTGACTATATTCGCGGCATCGGCACATCTCTTGGCGGTCGCGTTTTTGAAGACTGCGAGCTCCTTCACGTCGAGCGCTGTGGCGAGAAATACAAAGCCCTTGTACGTACCCATAATGGAGAATACATAGAGTTTACTGCCATTCATTTCGTCAACGCCATGGGTTGGGGTGCCGAACGCTTCACCGACATGCTGGGCATCGACACAGGCCTCTATCCTGTGAAACACCAGGCCTTCATCACCCGTCGTCTTCCTATGATGGGCGTGAACGGTGACGCTCTTGACATGATTATCGACCGTCGTCACTACAAAGGCTTCAGTGCCGTCTATGGTCAGCAGTTTGCACACACCGGCCAGATTATCGGATGCGCCTCGCCCGACTGCGACAGTTTCGAGGCTCGCCAGAATCTTAAATACAACAGTAAGGAGTTCCTCGAGATCGTATCCGAAGTCTTCGCTGAGTGGATACCTAACCTCCGCGAGGTGGGATTCCACGCTGTATGGGCAGGCTGGTACACCGAACCTCGCTACATCGTCGATCCTGAGGTTGGCCTCTTGGTCGGCTTGCGTGGACACGGCTTCATGCTGGGTCAGTATCTCGCCAAGCTCTATGTCGATAAGTATCTCGGCAAAGAGACTCCGTCATACATGAACGACCTGAGCATTAAAGGCAAGGGCCTCAGCGAGAACGCCTTCAAATAAGAACCTGTGCCCACCGACAATCATCGGCGGTCAGGGAACATTGTACAAAAAACTGTACCCCAGTGGCGGATGATATGCATCCGCCACTTTTTTCAAATCATTGTATTAATGGAGTGGTTTGATATTGAACAAAGGGTCAAAATATACAGCCCTATTCAATAAATATCTCCATATCACTTTATTATTTCAAACGATCCACGACGTTCCATTTTGTCATCGAAGCCATAACCGTCAAAGCGGAAAAAATACGTACCTTCTGGCATATCAACAGGATCCCAAAATTCATCTTCGCTCTTTATGTTCTCGCGCTCATAGAGCAAGAAACCCCATCTATTAAATATTGAGAGGTGGTTATGCGGATAGCACCCGCCTTCAAGCAAGTTTATTACAACAAAACGGTCGTTTACACCATCACCGTTTGGTGTCACAACACTTGGAAATTGTATAAACTCATCGCACTTCCAAACTGGCTGTAAATAATAGTGTAACGTTGAATCACAACCATACTGATTTCTGAGTTCAAAGATGTCATCTTCGGTCTTGAACTCGTAGATACGGTCATTGAAAGTCCACGGCAGTTCTAAGTAACCGCAGGTATCATAGACATAGACGTGGTTGGTGTCATGTACAACAAGAATAAATGTTTCCACCGAATCACAGCCAACACTGTTGCTGTCTGGCAGAATATGCCGATATGTTCCCTGCTCGTTATACGAAACGCCGTACCATTCAAGGCTTCCGTCGGCACAAATGGTGTCAGTGCGAGACTCTACAGTGTCGCTGTATCGCAATGTGAGTTTGAGCATAACCGTGCTGTCGCAGCCAACCGCATTGATGGTGTCAAAGGCTATAGTGTCTATGGCCTCACGGTAGATACTGCCGTGCCATACGAGGCTGTCACAAACATCGGCGACCTCGGTGCTATCGCTTCGACGTCGTATGGTGAGGTCAAGCGATATGACGCTATCGCAGCCCACATTGTTGCTACCCATAAAAACAATGGGCTCTCTAGTAGATTCCGTATAGGTTTCCCCGTTAACAGACCAAACGAAGGTGTCACACACGTTTTGCGTATCGACAATAACGGTGCTGTGTTTCACCACTAGGGCTAAATATACCGTCGAGTCGCACCCAGCTGCATTGGAGTAGAGTGTCGACGGATAAGGTTCAGACGTGGAACTGGAATATAAACTGTCGCTGCCCGTTGGCCATCGCAGCGAGTCACACACCGTGTCTTGATAAAGGCTGTCGCTGCTGTAGCGCACAGTAAGGTTGAGCGTCACCGTGCTGTCGCAATTAGCGACATTGCGCAACACAAGCGTGTAAGTATTGTTCGACTCTGTATAGGTGGTTCCGTGCCATGTGTAACTGTCACACACACTGGTATCCTCTATACCAGTATTGCTGTAGCGCAAGGTGAGATGCAGTGTGGTCGTGCTGTCGCAACCAACGATGTTGACGGTATCAAATGTAGCTGTGTCTGTAGGCGAGATATAAATCGAGTCATGCCATGTATATGTGTCACATGCACTATCTTCTACAATAGCAATTGTGCTTTTTCGTATGGTTAAACTGAGTATCTCGGTACTATCGCAACCGACAGAATTGATCGTGTCAAACGTGACGGTATCTGTGGACGCCGTGTAGATTGTTCCATGCCAAGTGTAGCTATCACATTCGTTTCTCAATTCAGTAACAACGGTGCTGTAGCGCAAGGTGAGATGCAGCGTGGTCGTGCTGTCGCAACCGACGATGTTGACGGTGTCAAATGTAGCCGTGTTTGTGGGTGAGCTATAAATAGAGTCATGCCATATATAACTGTCGCAAGTATCCACAATATCCGTATACATAGTGTTATGTTTTATAGATAGGTGTAACACCACCGACGAATCACAACCTACAGTGTTTCGACCTACGCGGTAGGGATAGGTAATCGAACCATTGTTTATATCTTCAGAGGAAAGAGTAATCCATCTATGCCAATAGTATCGAGCACTTGAGGTTCCTTGATCAACACAAAACAATTGAGAGTCTACTCCTTCTGATGGGTAGTTCACTGTAAATCTCACACTATCCGTAACGGTGCAGTTGTCATCAGTAACAGTAATCATATACACTCCAGATGTTGTAGAATCGGGATTCACAAAACTTATTGTAGGATTCTCAACCCCATTTTGATGCCACACAAAAATGGGTGTGCCATTGTTACCACTCACATCGGCTGTAACTGTAACGGTCTGACTATTTTCAAGGTCTTTGCATATCTTGACATTTCTACCTGTTGGGTTACTTGTATTATTTGTAAATGTCAAAGTCATTCTTTCCGGCGTTCCTATCTCAACCAAAGGATTAATGTCGGTACATCCATTGGCATCTTTTATAATCAACGTATCGTAACCACCCGCATACAAATTGGTAAATACGTATGACGATTCGGTAGTAGTGACAGTATCACCTCGGAATATATATGTATAGGGAGATTGACCTCCATACACATCAAAGACTTCGAATGAGCCGTCTGAACCGCCATAACATGTCACATCAACATATGATTCTCGGTGACTGATAGTATTAACATCCTCCACTGTAAGCCTAACCTGAATTTGAGCAGACCTATTTCCACACTTGTCTGCCACTACAATAAAAGCATCACGCCAGCCATCTACTGTATCACCTGCTGCTGGTGCCTGCTCTACAACGACCAAATCCTCCCTTCGTGTACAATTGTCCCATGCATTGCCTCTAGCCCAACCAGTCAAATCAGGCACAATATATTTGCATGTTGTACCTATAGACTCTAATTGAAGTGACCCCATATTTGCCTGAGGGGGGGCACTATCTGATGCATCAAACAACACATTGTTGTGAATCACTTTGCAACCGCGAGCGTCCGTAACCGTTACTGAAACCGTCCAACTATGACATTTCCCATCAGACACAATACCAAAAACCGAATCATTCGAAGTGACAGGAGAGTGCCCTGCCTCAGTAGCTCGCCACTGATAGGTGTACGGCATTATACCTCCACCTACACCAATTGATAATTCATAGGTGCTACCGCTGTCGCTGGGGCAATTGATTGTGGGCACTATAAGCGTGTCAGATAGAGAACTGGGAGCCCTAACTAGCACAGATATCGAATCCTTATTGCCACAAGCATCCTCTACAACCACTATTACATTAGTATCGCCTGACAACTCGTAATTTTTATGCGGTGTCTGAACCTGCGAGACAATGCCGCAACTGTCGCTCGGATGAACCATGGCAATAATGTCCGGTACAAGGTAACGACAGCTGTCAGGTCTTAATGCATCCGTTTCTACTATAGGATTAAGAAAAGTCGGTCCTTCGTTGTCAATGACTTGGAAATTGGTGGTAGCCGTGTCCTTACAGCCCTTATCGTCGGTAACTACGACTTCCACCGGAATGATACCGCATGTGTCAACCGTAATGGTGAGAATAGACCCTGTGGCAATATAACCCGTCCAAGTGTATGTGTAAGGCTCGGTACCGCCTAATACGCTGGCGCGAACAACATATTCATCCTGTGGGCAACCACCGTTGTTATCAGGACCTGTGAGCGTCATCTCCAGTTTCGGAAGTTCGCGGACAGTAAGTGTCACTATGCTGTCACAGCCCTCAAGGCTATGTAGATTCCGAATCTGCGTACCAGCCTCGGTGAAATGCACATCGTACCAGTCAAACGGGAAAGTACCTAAACATACAGCCGTATCTTTATTTATATCGTAAGAATGGTTGAGCTCTAGTACCAACGTGTCGCGGTCAAGGCAGCCATGGTCGGTGAACATATTGCTGATGAACGTGCCGCTTTCGGTATAAGTCAGGTTAGTACGCGACCAAATGTATGTGTCGCACTTATCAGTTACTGTATCGGTATTGTCAACAGTGGGAAATATTGTAATGGTTAAAATATCGTTGTAAATGGTCTCGCAGCCATATTCGTCGCGAATATGGACATCGTATGTGCCAGTGCCAGTGAAATCGACAGGCGGCGCCACCTGTAAACCACTTTCGGAATAAGTGGATTGCCAAGCACAATCTGTCCAAAAAGTATCAACTGCGACAGTATAGGACCAGTCCTGCGACTGCAACTCTGTGGACATAACATTTATGTTGAACCGATCCCCCTTACAGAGTTCATAGCCAGGAGTCACATCCACCTGATAGCCGCCAGAAACCAGGACTCGTATCGGTATCACCAAAGAACAGGCATCAGGATCTGCCTTGCTGACTGTTAAAATATCATTATAACCCTCGGATAGCGTGAATATATAATTGAACGTACTGCCCGTTTGTTCGCCAATCTGAGTGCCAGAGGAAGATGTTAGCGACCATGTGTAGGTGTAGCCTGTGCAGCCCGTGGAGAGCGGCTCCACCCTGAACGTAGCCGTCTCATCCTTGCAGACGTTTATATAATAGAAGCCATCCTCATCCATACGAACCGGCAACGGGTCTCCATCCTTATATATATAGAACGCACTTGGATCGCAACAGGTTAGGTTATTGTCTTCAACCGTCCAGTTAATCGTGATGTTTTTCGAGCAGTCACCATTTGTAGCCACAACCGTAAACGAACCGTTGCCGACAATCGTCGGAGTACCACTGAACGAACCATCAGTGTTTAAGGTCAACCAACTTGGTATGTCAGTAGATGAATAAAGCGTACCAGGAATGCTAACCGCAGGAGGATATCCGTACATCTGCACATTTACATAACCAGATATATTTTGTGACGTTGAATCGTATTCCATGTCAAACACATCAACACGGACCGGCACACGCGGACTGTAACAACGGTATGTCTCACTGTAACTGGACACATAAAAAATGGAAGTGGTATCAACAACAATAGTGTAGGTATTGCCCATGCTTACCGGGGTTGCAGCATCTTCTGCATCGTACCACAACAACTCGCCACCATCAGAAGTCGTTGCGCTGACCGTAGCTATACCAACATCGCATATCGTGTCATTAACCACCGAAATCGTCTGTGTCGGACATTCAACCCGTAGTATGTATGAGGCCCTGGCAGGGCAGGTGTCGCCACTCATTTCCAGTAATGCCGTAATAGTGGTTTCGCCTTCCCCTACAATAGCAATTACACCATTATCGTCAACCATAGCGACAGTATCGACAGAGGTTTTGTAATGCACCATACCAGGCGACGTATTGACCAATGTCAACATTGGACAATTTGCACCAAGGTAACATATCGCCTCGGTGTTCTCGAACTGAAAAGCAGGACGAAATTCACAGCAGTCGATACATATCTTGGTATTCGGTCGTTCATGAGACCGATACACATCACCTAGGAATGAAGCCATGTTGGGTGGCTGCAGTTCATCCGTATCGGAATAACAATAAAGTGTACGATAATCAGGTACTGAAGTATAGGCAAAATTTGACGAATACGAATTGGCAGCACCACCCTTCACTGCAACGACAAGGTTATGCAGCCCTGAATACATAAACACATTCTGAAGATCAAACATCTGCCAGCCTTCGGTTATATTCCAGGTACCAGAATAGACAAGTTGCAAATCCGAGAAGTCTATAAACTCAAACATAGTAGCTGTCGCAAATGATGACTTATCGGTCTCTCCCATATAAATCTCTATCGTCCGACCAACGCTGTTCGCATCTATACTCTCAAAACCAATAGCATTGATCTTCCCTCCACAACCGACTTCCGTAGCGGTGTATATAATTTGACTGTAGGAATATTTGCTGCCAGTCGATATTGGCACTGAGGCAGTGAGGTTAGTACCTCTGCCTATTTGCTTACACTCGTCTGTCACATCAATTACATAGCTTGCCTTTGCTGGACAGTAGTCACCATAGGTGGCAATAGCATATATGGTCACCCTACCATATGACCCTGTCAACGTAACCTCGCCAGTAACGGCATCCACAGTTGCAATACTTTCATCGCTAGAAAAATAAGCAATTGTACCAGTATATGGATTAAGGCTGGTGTAGGACGACGTGTCGAGTCTCGGTTCTACAAAAGTACCGTAGCCAACCATATACGAAACAGTGTCCTCGCTGAAAGAAAACAAGCCAGACCGCCTGGTGCATATTTCATCTATACAGAACCGGGTATTTGGTCGATATGATGAAAGCGAGCCAGTCTTGCTGCCCACCCAATTGCTGCCAGTACCTGATACTGTAAAGTTTGTCTCATTACTCTGTATTCGTAACACGCTGAAGCCACCTGTCTCTGTGCAAAACCACGTATAGCTCTCTCCATCAAAACTTCCAGAATTGTCATCAATCACAACCAACAGGTTTCCTCCAGTCCAATTGAAGTCCGTATTTAACTGTATTGTGTTCCACTGTCCCATACCGCTACAATTCAATGTTCCACTATACACCAGCATCAAATCCGAGACAATCCATTCTGTGGAGCTATAAAAGTAGGGCTGAGACACATTGGCCATATAAATATCCACATCCAGTTTTTCGTTCATTCCGGAATTGTAGGCGTATTCAAACTCAATCTTACTAATAAGTCCTGGCTGTGCGTCAATTTCCCACGGGGCATATATCATTTCTGTCACACTGTAGTTGTAGGAATTATTTGCAGGGGTCTCATAAGTTGTCGCCCCATGACCTGTTCCCGCAGAATACACACTACACGGATCCACCTGAGCCACTGCACTATGCGATACAGCGAAAACAGCATACAAAAAAACAACAAAAAACAGGTGGGTATATGTCTTCATTTTATTCTTTCTATTATGAATTTACAAAAATACAAAAAAGAAATGATAAGAATAAACACATCACGATTAATAATAGAAAAATCTTCAACATATACCGAATAATCAACATTTTATGTAACTCCTCAAAACAATTGTTCCAGGAGAAAGCAAACAAATGTCCAATTTTCTCAATTGTTTTTTCACAAAATCGAGACGTCACCTTATAACCTCGAACGAACCGTGGCGCTCGACCTTATCAGTGAAGCCATAACCCTCAAAACGGAAGAAATAAGTACCCTCAATAGCTCCTTCTGCATCCCAAAATTCATCGTTGCTCTTTATATTCTCTCGATCATATATTAAGAAACCCCAGCGGTTGTATATGGTCAAGCGGTTGTTCAGATAGCAACCTTCATTCACCAAATTATATACAATAAAACGATCGTTCACCCCATCACCGTTGGGAGTCACCACGCTCGGAAACTGCAAATAATCCATGCACTCCCATATCGGTTGCAAAAAATAGTGAACTACTGAGTCACAGCCGTAAACGTCGAGCAACTCGAAGACATCGTTCTCCACCTTGTCATAATACTCACGCTGACTATAGGTCCACGGCAACTGATTATAGCGACAAGTATCATAAACATAATAATGGCTCGTGTCGTGAACAAAAAGAAAGAGATAGTCCACCGAGTCGCAACCAGATTGCTTGGCCACACGCCTCTCGTACGTACCACTCTCAACATAGACACTGTCATACCAAGTGTATCCCTCGTGTCCGCAAATATGCTCTGTTTGGGCTGAGGCTGTGTCAGAATACATCAGAGCAAGGACAAGCTTTACAATACTGTCACAACCATAAACATTGGCTTCTGGCAACAAGGCCGATACGGTATCGACAGAATCAAAGTATCTTATCCCGTTGGCAGGCCATTCGTAGCTATCACATGCGGTTACGCTATCCACACCGTAGGTTATGGGTAGAATAGTGAGATGGAGTGTCACTATACTATCTATACCGAGATTTCTTGTCGTGTCACACGATTCGTTGTATGTCTCTCCATACCATGTGTACGAGTCACATGCCGTGACTGTATCATGGATTGCTTCTCCGTTCTTGGTGGGATTTATATCTTGAATCGTTTCCCCTAACATCCTATAACCTATCGGGCTATTATTCACCGTACAACATCTTCCCTCTGTTGCTCCGATCATAACAAACCATGCAAAGAAGAAAGGGAAAAATCGCCTTACAACTTGAATATCAACAAAAAACATCACTTACTCTACAATATAATGCACTTACAAATATAATAAAAACACATAACAAAACATATATGTGACTCATCCGTGTCCGAGTAAAACGTCAAAAACTCTCATACACAATTGACAATTAATAGATTTTGGACTGGTATTTATACCTACATCGTTTTTTTCGCTACGATGTCCTTGCTGCCATACAATAGACTAGGTGTTTTTTAGTCAACACACATTGAGATTATAAAAGACTGTCTATTCTATGCCAACGATGTTGAAAACGGAGAAAAGGTCTTTTGGCTTGACTTTTTTCTCAACGCTACAGCCACATGACCCATCGTGTGGCGAAAGTTTATCTCGACCATCGGGTTCAGGGCGTAGCCGTCGGCGGTTCGGTAGATGAACATATCAACTCCAAGCGGCCCTTCGTATTTCGAAGCCACATACGCCTGCAGCCACGATTCTATCGAGGTCTTTGCCAAAGAGATGGTTGCGAGGGACACAAAGCCGGACAGTCGTTGCAATATATCGTCGTCGGAATGCAACAGGTTCTCGCGATAGACGCCGTTCTGCGTCGCAAACAACGAATAGCCGAGGAAGCCTGACCTGTGACCTGTGATGGGTGTGGTTGTTTGGGGATTGTCTGGCTGGGGGGGGTGGAGATAGTACTCCAATGCGAAATCCTGCACCACCTCGCAGCGTGGCTCCACTATGACGGAGCCTTGCGTGGATATGATTTTTTCAACCCAGTCGGTGTCGTGAGCGGAAAGGGTGTGGTCAACCCACCGCAGCCCTCTACCCGACCCCGACCAAGGGGCTTTCAGCACAATGCGGGAATACTTGTCAAGCAACGCCTGCACCTCGTTCAATCGGAAGGCCTCCACACCCATCGGCTTGAATCCACAGTCTTCGGCGGCGATGAGAGCGGTGCGACGGTGCGACAACTGCCTTATGGCATCCAACTGCTCGTCGGTCGGCATCAGCTCACGCGGAACCCCTCTCTTGCACAGGCGTCTGACCAACGAGGCATCCCATCCCCAGGCGGTGAGTGGGAAGCCTCTTCCCTCAGTCCCCTCTCCTGAAGGCGAGGGGATGTGATGGGGTGTGGAAAGGGCGTTTAAGTTATTGCCGTCCACATCCTCGGCGGCGAGGGCTATGACGTCATCGCCATAAAGGACATTCATCAGATGCGCCCCCTGACGAGCGAAACGCAACGCCGACGCCGGCGGCACATAATTTGCATCGCCGTTGGCAAGACATAGGTCGTGTTCGGGATTGAAGAGGGCAAGCACGGGGAGTGGTTGGTGATTAGTGACTAGTGACTAGTGACTAGTGACTAGTGATTAGTGATTAGTGAATCGACAATAGTGATGGGCTTATTGTGAATTGTCGCCTTTCGGCGTCATTCTGCTTCGGCGTTGAAAAAAAGTCAGTGGCTGATCGAAACCAACCACTGACCTCTGTTTACTGACAGGCGCCGATTATTTGTTGACCTGGAATTTCTTGTTGCCGGTCTTGAAGAAGTCGGCAATCTGGTTGGCGGCAGCGATACCGGCGTTGATGTTAGCCTCTTCCGTCTGGGCACCCATTTTCTTGGGTGTTGCGAAGTAGCGGCCTTCGAAAGCCTTGAATTCGGCGTCAGCGTCGGGCATGATGTCGGTGATGTATTTCAGGTCGGTGCGATCGGCCATCAGCTTGAGCAGCTCGGGCTCGTTGATGACTTCCTTGCGTGCGCTGTTGACCAGGATTCCACCTTTACGCATCTTTTTGACGAGGGCGTAGTTGATGCTCTGCTTGGTCTCGGCGGTAGCGGGGATATGCAGCGAAACGACGTCGCAGGTCTCGAAGAGGGCATCCTGGTTGGCGACGGCGGTAGCCATGCCGCTGGCGTTGATCTGGTCGGCGGTGAGGAAGGCGTCGTAAGCATAGACTTCCATGCCGAAGCCTTTGGCGATGCGTGCGACGTTGCGTCCCACGTTGCCGAAAGCGAGGATACCAAGTTTCTTGCCCATAAGCTCGGAGCCGCTCTTGCCGTTGTAGAAATTACGGACGGCATAGACGAGCATACCCATCACGAGCTCGGCGACGGCGTTGCTGTTCTGGCCGGGGGTGTTCATGGCGACGATGCCCTTGGCGGTGCAAGCCTCGAGGTCGAGGTTGTCGAAGCCGGCGCCGGCGCGGACGACGATCTTCAGGTTTTTGGCGTGGTCGATGACTTCTTTGGTCACCTTGTCGGAACGCACGATAAGGGCGTCGGCATCGGCAACGGCGGCGTAGAGGTCGTTCACGTCGGTGTATTTCTCGAGAAGGGCGAACTGGTAACCGTTCTCCTCAACGATTTTCTTGATACCGTCAACTGCCACTTTGGCAAACGGTTTTTCTGTTGCAACTAAAACTTTCATTTTCGGATAAATCTTTATTTCATCAGAGAAGACGCAACTGGGCTCCTTGCGAAGCTTCTTCTCAAAGCCTTCCCTGACATCGTCTCTGATTTCCATGTTTTCGTTTCTGTTAATGTTTGAATTGAGAGTTGGAAGAAAGAATTGTGAACGGCTCGTTGCATTGTCAATTCACCATTCACAATTCACTTTTCACTCAACTATTTGTTGGCTTTCTCGAAATCCTGCATGCACTGGACGAGAGCTTCGACGGCCTCGATGGGGCAGGCGTTGTAGAGGCTGGCGCGGAAACCACCCACCGAACGGTGACCCTTGATGCCGACCATGCCGCGCTCCTTGGCGAAGGCCATGAAGGCGTCCTGCTTGTCCTCGTAGCCGGGAGCCATCACGAAGCAGTGGTTCATGATAGAGCGGTCTTCCTTCTCGGCGGTGCCGATGAACATGCTGTTGCGGTCGATTTCCTCATAGAGGAGGTTGCTCTTCTTGGTGTTGATTTTGTTCATCTCGGCGACGCCGCCAACGGTCTCCTTAACCCACTTCAGGGTCTCGTACATCATGTAGATGTTGATTACCGGAGGAGTGTTGAACATGGAGATGTTCTTGGCCTCTTCGGCAGCGTGGGTGCGGTAGTCGACCATGGTGGGCAGGGGGTTCATGTACTGACGGTCGGTGATTTTGCCGAGGATGTCTTTCTTCACGATGACGAAGGTGACGCCGGCAGGACCGACGTTCTTCTGGGCACCGCCATAGATGAGACCGTATTTCTTCACGTCGACGGGACGGCTCATGATGTCGGAGCTCATATCGGCCACGAGCATGATGGGGCAATCCATGTCGTACTTGATTTCGGTACCGTAAATGGTGTTGTTAGTGGTGATGTGGAAGTAGTCGGCATCCATGGGGATGGAGTAGCCCTTGGGGACGTAGCTGTATGTCTTGTCCTCGCTGTTGGCGACTATCTCGACCTGACCGAAAAGCTTAGCCTCTTTGGCGGCTTTCTTTGCCCAAACGCCGGTCTGGAGGTAGGCGGCTTTCTTGTTGAGCAGGTTGGCGGGGACGGTCATGAACTGGGTGCTGGCACCGCCGCCGAGGAAGAGAACCTCGTACTCCTCGGGGATGTTCAGCAGGTCGCGCCAGAGCTGACGGGTTTCGGCCATCAGTTTCTCCCAACCGGGGGTACGGTGTGAGATTTCGGCGATACCGATACCGGTGTTGTCGAAGTCGTAGAGAGCCTTGATGGTGTTCTCAATGGCCTGTTTCGGCAGGACGCAAGGACCTGCATTGAAGTTATAAGCTGTTTTCATCTTGTTTTGTTTTTTTGTTAAATGTATATTAGTTAATTAATTATCATACTCGACCCCCAAAGTAGGGGCTTACAAAGATATGAATATTTTTGGGGAATTAAAAATCGGCGGCGAAAAAAAAGAAAAAGAACACACTGGTTTTGTGTGTTCTTTCGTTTTTGAGAGCGGCGGAGGCCGCCAAAATGTGTCTTATTTTACGGAGGCTTTCACGGCGCGGACGGTGAAACCGTAGATGCGCGGGCTGCCACCCATATTCTGAGAGGCGGAGCTGAGGTAAGCGCCCCAGGCGTCGACGGGATGCTCGGTGTTTAGCGAGGATGAGAGGTAGTAGCCGTAGGAGCCGTTGTCGTAGAGCTCGGCGTCGTAGCGTCCGCCGGCGGCAGGCAGGAAGATGCTCGCCTCGCCGCTGCGGGATTTGAAAGTGACTCCATCGACTCCGTTCACGTTAGTCCACTCGGCGTCGGTGTTCTCGAACAGCTCGTCCCACTCTTCTTTGGTGGGGATACGGGCACCGTCGCAAGCCACGGCGGCTGCGTCGTCGGAAGCCTCGAGGGTGGTGAGCTCGTCGGAGAAGCCGTTCAAGCCCTGCTCGGCAACGGAGCAATACTTGGTCAACGGCGAAGTGGCGCCCATCTGGTCGAATTCGCCGACATAGGCGTAAGATTCCCAGTTGAAAACGTTCTTGGTCTTTGTCTCGCCCCAGGCGTAGTAGTCGCCAAACTGCTCAGGGGTTTCGGCACCAAGGTTGCAAGTGGCCCAAAGGGTGCCGCTTGGGAGACCGAGGTCGACCCACTGGTCGGCGGTGGCGGTGTGTTTGCATGAGACCATTCCGAACATCAGCAGCGGGAGGGCTGCCAGCATGATAAGTTTCTTCATCGTGTTGTGTATTTTTTTGGTTTAGTAAACTTTTATCCTTATTTCGTGGCACCGCCGAGGGCGATGTAGAGGGCAATGAGCGACTGGGTGCCGTTGTAGCGGTTCATCGCCTCGTTGAGCTGAGCGGAGAGGAGAGACTCCTGGGCGGTCAGCACCTCGATATAGTTGGCCTTGCCGTTGTCCATGAGTTCGTGGGTGCCCATGTATGTGTCCTGAAGCACCTCGACCTGACGTCTGTAGTACTCGTCCTTCTCTTTCGCCACCTGGCAGTCGGCCAACGCCTCGTTGACCTGATTGCCGGCGTTGATGATTGTCTGCACATACTGGTTGAGCATATCCTCCTGGGTGCGCTTGCTGATTTTCAAGTTTGCGGCGATTTTGCCCTGTGCGAAGAGCGGCTGGACAAGCGTGGCGGCGGCGCTGAGGATGAACTGAGCCGGGTCGACGATCTGACCGATGTTGTTAGTCCAACCGAAGGTGCCCTGCAGGGAGAGCCCGGGATAGAAGGCGGCGCGAGCCGAGGCGGTGTTGTAGAAGGCCTCCTCGAGGCGATGGTCGGCCACGCGCACATCGGGACGGTTGGCAAGCATGGCAGCCGGAACGCCGGTGCCGATGCGCTGAGGCAACCTATAGCTTTCCCAGGGGTTGCGAGCAATCGACTGCGGCGGCTGGACGAGCAGGCGGCAGAGGGCGTTCTCGACCTGACGGATGCTTCGCTTGACATCGACAATCTGCATCTTCACATTCAGGTAGGACGACTCCATCTGGTTGACGGCCGTGGAGTAGCATTTACCGTTCTCGGCGAGGATGTGCTGGGTTTCGAGCGAAAGATTCCAAAGGCTGTCGGTAACCGTGAGAATCTCAAGCTGCTTGTCGAGGAGCTGGAGCATATTGTACTGCTGCGCGACGGTGGCTATGATGTTAGCCCTCACCGCATCCTGCTGGGCCTCGGCTTGAAGCAGCATGGCCTTGGTTTTGCGTTTGTTGGTGGTTATCGTTCCGAAGACTTCGACATCCCAGTTCAAACTGAGGGGCACGTTGTATGTCCAGGCGGTAGCGCCGTTTATGACGCTCGACACACTTCCGGTGGGCGCCAGCGAAATAGAGGGCAGATAGCCCAACTTGGCGGCTTTCAGGGCTGCCTGGGCTTTCTCGACGGCCAGACGCGCCGACTTGATGTCGGTGTTGCGCGAGAGGGCGGAGTCGATGAGCTGCTGCAGCAACGGGTCGGCGAAGAACTCGCGCCAGGACATCTCAGCGATAGAGGCCTCGTTTGAAGCCTGCCCTATCTCGTCGCCCGAACCGAAGAGGTTGTCCTTGGCAGGCGGCTCGGGTGTCTTGTATTTGTTATATATACCACATGCGCTGAAGCCGAAGCAGAGCGCGATAACTGTTCCTATAATTAAATACCTTTTCATCTATCGTTTCAAGTTTCAGGTTCCAATTTTTTAGTTTCCGGCGCTCCATAGACCTTCTCGTGCAGGTTCTGGAAGACGATGAAGAACGCAGGCACGACGAAGAGCAGCGCAAGCGTTCCGACAGCCATACCCATAGCCACACCAAGGGCAAGCACGCGGTTGCCGTTGGCACCGGCTCCGCCGGCGATAATGAGCGGTATCATACCGGCTATCATCGTGACGACGGTCATCAATATCGGGCGCAGACGCTCCTCGCAAGCGGCAAAAGCGGCATCGCGGATGCTCATGCCCTGAGCGCGGCGCTCGGCGGCAAACTCGGTGATGAGGATGGCCGTCTTGGCCAGCAAGCCGATAAGCATGATGACACCCGTCTGCAGGTAGATATTGTTCTCCATGCCGGGAAGGTGGAGCAGGGACATCAACCAGGTGATGCCGAACGAGCCCATAAGTCCGAACGGGACGGAGAGAAGCACCGCCCACGGGGTGAACCAAGAGTTGTAGAGCGAGGCGAGGATGAGGTAGATAAGTATGGCGCAGATGACGTAGATGAGGGCTGTGGCGTTGCTGCCGGAAGCCTCCTCCACCTCGCGCGACATTCCTCCGTACTCATAGCCATAACCGGCGGGCATCGTCTCCTTGAACACCTCGGCGATGGCTTTGTGGGCGTCGCCCTCGGAGAAGCCGCTGGCGGTCATCACGCCGCAGGTGATGCTCTGGAACAGGTTGAAGTGGTCAACCGAAGCCGAACCCACGACCTCCTTCAGGGAGACGAACTCGGATATCGGCGCCATCTTGCCGCCCTGAACGCGGACGAAGATGTTGTTCAACGACGAGGGATCGAGACGGTATTCGGGAGCGGCGTTGGCCATAATCCTGTACACCTTGCCGAACTGGTTGAAATTGCCGACATAGGAGCCGCCGCAGTAGGAGCCGAGTGTACGGAGAACGGCGGCAGGAGTCACACCGGCGCGGTCGCATTGCGTGGCGTCGATGCTGACCTGATATTTCGGGAAACGCTCGGAGTAGGTGGACATGGCCATCATGATTTCCGGGCGCTCGTTAAGCTTGGCCAGAAATTTCGTGACGTCGGCGTTGAACTCCGACATCGGGCGGTCCTGCATATCCTGCAGCACGAGGTTCACGCTGCTGTTGGAACCGTAGCCAGGCACCTGAGGCATCTGGAACGGGATGACCTTGGCGTTCTTGATATCCTTGCAATCCAATGCGAAACGGCCGTATACCAGCATGATATTGTGGTTCATGCCCGGTCGGTCGTCCCAGTTCTTAAGACGTATGATGAGGGTGGCGTAGCAGCTGCCCGAGCGTCCGGCCATCATACCGTAGCCGCTGACCACAGCGTAGTTCTCGAGCTCGGGAATCTTCTTCACCTTCTCCTCCACTTTCTTCACAATCTCCTGAGTCTCATGCAGGGTGCAACCTTCGGGTGCGCGCACCTCGGCGAAGAAGACACCCTGGTCCTCCTGCGGCACAAGGCCGGAAGGCAGGCCACGCATGAAGATGACGAGCAGCACAGCCGTGACAGCCAGCAACACAGCCGAAATCCACGGACGTTTGATGAATACACGCACGCTCTTCTTGTATTTTCCGAGTATGGCGTTATAGCTGGCGCTATAGGCCTTGGAGACGTAGTAGTTGAGGTTTTTCTTCTCCTTGCCGTCCTTCGAATAGCGCATCATGAGGGCGCACAGAGCCGGACACAAAGTCAAAGCCGACACGCAGGACAGGCCGACAGCCGACGCCAAGGTAACACCGAACTGCAGGAAGAACGAGCCAGATGTGCCAGGCATGAAGGCCACAGGTATAAACACGGCCATAAAGACCAGCGTACAGGAGATAACCGCCACCGACACATCGCTCATGGCTTGCCGTGTGGCCTCCCGCGCATCCGTTATGCCGCTCTCCATCTTAGCCATCACCGCCTCGACGACGACGATGGCATCGTCAACCACCGTTCCGATTGCCAGCACCAACGCAAATAGCGTCAATATGTTAAGCGAGAATCCCGCAACCGACACGATGGCAAAGGTGCCCAACAGCGAGACGATAATCGAAAGCGAGGGAATAACCGTTGCCTTGAAGCTTTGCAGGAAGAAATAAACAACCAGAATAACAAGTATGATGGCTATGATAAGAGTCTCAACCACATTGTGAATGGCGGCGAAAAGGAAGTCGTCGGAGGTCTCCAGTATCTCGAACTCCAAGCCGGCAGGCATCGTCGGCTTCAACTCCTCGTACAGCTTGTTTATGCGGGCGTTGACCTCGGTGGCGTTGGCTCCGGGAGCCTGGAACACCATGTAGATGGTGCCGGGGTTGCCGTCGATATTAGACGAGAAGTTGTAGCTTACGGCACCAATCTCGACCTCGGCCACATCGCTTAGGTGCAGCATGTGTCCGCCATCGACCGTCCTCAGAATTATGTCGTTGAACTCCTCGACCGTCTTGAGCGTGCCCTTATACTCCATGGAGTATTGGTAGGCGTTCTCCGACTGCTCGCCCAGCGAACCCGTCGCAGCCACGAAGCTCTGGCCTCCGATGGCGGCAAAGACATCGTTGGGTTCCAAGCCATACTGCGCCATCACATCGGGCTTAAGCCATATTCTCAAGGCGTAGGTGTTGCCCAACGCCATCACGTCGCCCACGCCGGTGATTCGCATCAAACGGGGACGCACGTTGATATCGATGTAGTTGGCTATGAAGTCTGCATCGTATTTGCCGTCGACGCTCTTCAAAGCACCGATATGCAGGATGTTGCTCTGCTGCTTCATCACCTGCACACCCACTTTCGTCACCTCGGCGGGCAGCAGCGCCGTAGCCCTGCTCACGCGGTTCTGCACGTTAACAGCCGCAAGGTCGGGGTCGGTGCCCTGCTCGAAATAGACCTGTATCGAGACATCGCCCGAAGCCGAAGCCGAGCTGGTGATATAGGTCATGCCGGGCACGCCGTTGATATTCTCTTCCAGAGGCTGCACCACCGATTTCATGATGGTGTTGGCGTCGGCACCCGTGTATGATGTCGAGACGCGCACCGTCGGCGGCGCGATATTGGGATACTGCTCGATAGGCAGCGACGTGATGCAGATGAAGCCCACAAGCGCAATAACAATCGCTATTGCGCACGCCATCACGTGTCTTTTTATGAAGATATTACCTTTCATAGCTTATTTCTTGTTTTCCTTCGATTGGGGGAACAAAACCTGTTGTCCTTCCTGTAAATTGTTGGCTCCGACGCTGACAATCCTGTCGCCCACATTCAGGCCGCTTGTCACGATGAAATCCCTTCCGTTGCCGGCATCCTCGGTCGTCACGGTGACGGCGGTAACGGTGCTGTCGGCCTGCACTTTGTAAACCAACGACTTGTCCTGCAGACGAACCACAGCGCCCTGCGGAACAACCATCACGTCATTCTTATCCTCAGGCAACACCACCATACCCTGGACGCCGCTGAAAAGAACGCCGTCGGGGTTGGGGAAGGTGGCCTTGATGGCAATCGTACCTGTGGCTGAGTTCACCACGCCCGTGGCGCTGCTCAAACGTCCTTTGTGGGGGTACTCGGTGCCGTTCTTCATCACGAACGTCACGTCCGGGGCCTGCTTCATCGACTCGTCGGTATTCAGATTGTATCCGGATGCCACCGCATACTCCAGAGCCGCCTCGGGGATACTGAACTCGGCATACATCTGCTGGTTGCCGCTCACGACGGTCAGACGCGAACCCGGCGACACCTGGTCACCAGGATTAACGGTTATCTCACCTATCACACCCGTCACCGGGGCCTTGATGGTGCAGAAACCGAGGTTCACCCTCGCCCTGTCAACCGATGCGCGGGCCTGCGCCACCGACGACTGAGCACGCTTGTACGAATTTTCGGCGTTGTCCATCATATAGCGGCTCGCTATGTTCTTTTCATACAGGTTCTTGTTCGACTCATACTCCAGCTTTGCGCTGTTTTCAGAAGCCAAAGCCGCCTGAAGGTTGGCTTGGGCAGCTTCCAGCTCAAGCTGTGCGTTGCGCGAGTCAATAACAAAGAGCACCTGACCTTTGGTCACCTGCTGGCCTTCGGTCACAGCTACCTTCATCAGCTGACCACTCACCTGCGGCATAATCGTAACATCCGACTGACCTTTCAGCCTTGCGCTGAACTTCATGGGCACCGAGATGTCCTGCTTCTCAATAACTATCGTCTCAAACGATGTCGGCTCCTCCTTGGGGATGTCAATCTTGCAGGATGCCAACAAAAAGACGAACGACAACAAAGCTAATTCTTTGAAATGAGTTTTCATCATAGTTGTTATTACTTTTTATTTGTTTATTCCTATAAAAAAAACAGTCGCATACAGGCTCGACGCCTATATACGACTAGGTAATATCAAACTCAGCGAGCTGCAACAACACAACATTCCGCCCTCCAAACAGCTGTATTTATGTTCTTTACACAATATTCCCATAGATAACTTTTGCAGTTCGATTCGAAAATTCCAAACTGCAAAATACAATAAATTATCTGATTTGCAACGATGCAGGCAGCAAAAAAGTAGGCTGACCTTCTCGCGCCCTACTGCGCGAACTTCTCCAACGCCGCCTGCGTCTGTACATAGCCGCACCGTCTCAACTCCTCCATGTGCTTGAACGACAGAGTGCCATACTTGCCTGGGTCGATAGCAATCAACTCGTTGAACTGATCGCTTCCTCTCAGTATTATCTGGTAAAAGATATTGTTATATACCCTTGTCCAAAGGAAACGGGTCTTCGTGACCTTCTGAGGCTTGTCCAGTATCGGGTAGGCTCCGATACGCCGTGTGCAGTTCTCCTCAATCAGCGGTTTCCACGGCATCATATCCTGCGAACCGCCGTCAAAATAATAGACGCTGTCGATTTTCACCGGAGGGAACAGTCCTGGCAGCGACAGCGACGCTATCACATACTCCACCAAGTTACCACCCGACCCCACATGACGCACACAGTTGCTGTCCATATCCGTCACGCTGCAGTAGAACTTTATCTTCAGCGAATCAAACGAGTTGTGGGGCAAGTATTTGGCAAGCTTTCGCTTAAGATGCTTGTTGCTGACCACTCCCGAAGTGATTTTGCAGTTCGCACGGTAGAGCGTGTAAATCTTGTGAACTTTCTCCTTCCTGAAAATCTTGTAAATCTCGTCCGGGGTGTAGCCATTGGCATAAAGCACCGCGACAAGCGACCCAAACGAGCATCCGGTGATGCAGTCAATCTTCACCCCCGCCGAATCCAATGCCTCCAACACTCCGATATGAGCCAGCGACAAAGCCCCTCCACCACTGAGCGACACACCGGTCTTCTGCACTCGTTCGACTTCCTGCGCCACAGCGTTTACAGGACCTAACAGCACAAGCCACAACGCCACCTGCATCAAACACAAGCGTCGTGCAATCCGCATATTTATAGTATGTCTGATAGAGTGAATATTTTGGTTTCTACTTGTAAATTCGAGGTGCAAATGTACAACATTATTCTGAAATGTCAATAATTCACGCAAAAAGGTCAATCCGACAACTCGAATCCATACTTCTCAATCACATCACCTCCAATCAAGCATCCACCCAGTCGCCCGACTGCTTTATCAGCTCCACCAACCGCTCCACCGCCTCGCTTTGGTCGATATTCCTCACCACGGGTTCCTTACCTTTGTACAGCGTTATCTTGCCATTGCCGCTGCCCACATAGCCGTAGTCGGCGTCGGCCATCTCGCCAGGTCCGTTCACGATGCAACCCATCACGCCAATCTTCACCCCTCTCAGCTGTTTCGTGGCCGCCTTGATACGCTGCAACGCCTCCTGTATGTCGTATTGCGTCCGTCCGCACGAAGGGCAGGATATATACTCCGCCTCACTTATGCGCACCCCCACGGCTTGCAGTATGGCATACGCCACAGGTATCTCCTCCTCTGGTGGCTCCGTAAGCGAAACCCGGATCGTATCGCCTATTCCGTCCAGCAGCAGCGCTCCTATGCCCGCAGCACTCTTCAACCGTCCCTGCAACGCGTCGCCCGCCTCGGTCACCCCCAAGTGTATCGGATAGTCCATTCCCATCGAGTGCATCTTCTCGACAAAAAGCCTTGTACTCTCAACCATCACCTTCACGTTGCTGGCTTTCATCGAGAACACGAGATCGTGATAGTCTTGCTGACGGCATACCTCGGCGAATTCAACTGCACTCTGCGCCATACCCTCCGCCGTATTACCGTAGCGGCTCATGATTCGTTCACTCAGCGACCCGTGATTGGTGCCGATACGCATAGCCGTGTGGTGCCGTTTGCATATCTCTATGAGGGTGCTCATCCTGTCACCGATTCGCTTCAATTCATCGGCATATTCCTGTTCCGTGAACTCCAACTTTCCAGTATTCCTATCGGTATAGTTGCCCGGGTTCACACGTACCTTCTCGACCAGCGTGGCAGCCACCTCGGCGGCTTTGGGGTTAAAGTGGATGTCGGCCACCAACGGCACATCACATCCGAGTTTCAGTAGTTCCTCTTTTATCCGCCCTAGGTTTTCCGCCGCCTTCACGTCGGGAGCCGTTATGCGAACCAGCTCACATCCGCGCTCCACCATACGCAAAGTCTGCTCCACAGTGGCCTTAGTATCCATCGTGTCAGTATTCGTCATCGACTGAACGCGAACGGGAGCACCACCGCCAAGGGTAAGGTTACCAATTTTGATTTGTCGGCTCATCAGATTTTTTCTTTCTAAAACGGCTGAAGAGCCTCTATTATTGCATAAGCAACACAATAAAAAAATGGTAGTTAGCGTTTTGAAGGATGTTGAACACAAAGAAATAAAGAAATGAAAAAGACTGTACTAATAACTGGAGCCACCAGCGGAATAGGGCTGGGATGCGCAAGAAAATTCGCCGCCAACGGAGACCGTCTCATCCTCACCGGCCGTAAAGAAAATCTTCTCAACGAGATAGCTAAAGAACTCATGGCCTGCGGCACCGAGGTGCTGACCCTTGTCTTCGACGTGCGCGACCGCGAGGCGGCAACCAAATGCATACAGAACTTACCTGTCGAATGGCAGAATATAGACGTCTTGGTCAACAACGCTGGTTTGGCGCTCGGATTGGAACCTGAATACGAGGGCAGTTACGACGACTGGGACACTATGGTTGACACCAACATAAAAGGCCTCCTCACCATGACGCGCCTCGTGGTGCCCGGCATGGTGAAACGCGACAGCGGTCATATCATCAATATCGGAAGTGTGGCTGGCGACGCCGCCTACGCCAACGGCAACGTCTATTGCGCCACCAAAGCCGCCGTAAAAACCATCACCGACGGATTACGCCTCGACGTGGCAAACACCGCTATCCGTGTCACCAATCTCAAACCGGGACTTGTGGAGACAAACTTCAGCAACACACGCTTCCACGGCGACACCGAACGCGCTGCCAACGTCTATAAGGGCATAAAGCCACTCACTGGCGACGATATAGCCGATGTGGCTGTGTACGCAGCTAACGCTCCTGCACATGTACAGATTGCCGAGGTGTTGATTCTCGCCACCCACCAAGGCGGCGGCAGCGTCATTGTGAGAAAGTGATTGGTGACTATCAGTCAGAAGTCAGAGCCCTGTGACCACTGGTCACAGGGCTCTATATATTACAGCATCGCCTCTATCGCCTTCTCCATATCCTTGGGTTCTGTGGTCGGCGGGAATCTCTTCACCGTTGCGCCATCCTTCGAAATCAAGAACTTGGTGAAGTTCCATTTGATGTCGCTATCTTTCTCCACGCTCTTGCTGATGGTCTTGAACAGCGCTGCCGAAGCCTTGGCCTTCAAGCCCTTGTATTCTTCGGTCGGAGCCGCCGACTTCAGGTAGGTGAACACGGGGTGCTCGTCCTTGCCGTTCACATCCACCTTCTTCATTATCTGGAAGCTCACTCCGTAGTTCAGGCGGCAGAACTCCTGTATTTCTCCGTCGGTGCCAGGGTCCTGGTGGGCAAACTGGTTGCACGGAAATCCTATGCACACCAGCCCGCGGTCGCGGTACTTCTCGTTCAGCGCCTCCAAACCGTCAAACTGCGGTGTGAAGCCACATTTCGATGCCGTGTTGATGATAAGCAGAACCTTGCCTTCGAATTCCTTGAAATCAATTTCCTTGCCGTTGCTTGCCACGGCCTTGTAATCATAAATTGTTGCCATATTGAATTTGTTTTAGATTGTTTATCATTTAAAATAGACCTCGACGGCGCCCACGCCGTATTTCCTCATCGGGGCGTCCATGACGGCAATGCCGTCGTATTTCTTCAGCTCCGCCATTATCTCGTCTTTCAGTATTCCGCGCCCTACGCCATGAATGAACGTCACCTTCTTCAGGTGGTTCTCGAAGGCGTGGTTGAGGCAGGTGCGGAAATAGCGCATCTGCGTCTGGAAGACCTCGTGCGGAGCCAACTCCCCAGGGTTCTCGCACAGCATGTCGATATGCAGGTCCACCTCGGCCTCGCCGTCAGCCACCATGTGCTGCAGCAGTACGTTGCCCGCCAGTTCCTTGGCACCCTGTTTCTGTGCCGCCGCCAGCTGACGTTTCAGCTTGACGACCTGGTCTTTGAGGTTCGCGACCTGCGACTGCAACTGTTTCACCGTCTCCTGCAACGATTCCACGCTGTCAGGTTTCTTGGGCGTGAACACTTTTTCTGTTTCGTCATCCACCGACTGCTGACTGCCGCCCGACACCCGCTGGTTGAACATCTTGCCCGCACCGTTCATGTCGGCCATGCGTATCAACTCCGTCGCCTGCATCGGCATGTCGAAGCCAGTCTCGTCCTGCACAAACACAAAATCGTCGGTGATTTTGGTCACCACTCCCCCACCAATCTGGTTGAGGAACTTAACCTTGTCGCCTATCTGGAATTTTGACATGGGTTTCTGTAATGTTGACAAGGTGATATGTTGATAAGTTGATAAGTCATATAGGTCTTATAGGTCGCTACGCTTTAACCCTTAATCACTTAAAACTAAAAACTAAAACAGTATTTCTTCTGCCAGTTTATTGAAGTCTATACCGTCGAAGTTGCCACTGCTCATCATCAGTAGGTTGGCATCACTCCACCGCATTTTCTTCAGTTCCGCCACCATCACCTTGCTGTCGGTGAACACCTGCACGCCGTCGCCGAAGGCGGCCTGCACATCGGCAGGATCGAGTGGCGGCAGTTTTTTGAGTTGCAGGGCATGCTGGCTGAAATAGACATAGCGCACATCGGCCTCGGTCATCGTGCCGTGATACTGCTTCAGAAATTCTTGTGTCAAGGAGCTGAAGGTGTGCAATTCCATGCAGGCCACCAGCTTGCGGTCAGGATACTGCTCACGCATAGCGTGTATCGTGGCACGCAGCTTCGACGGCGCATGTGCAAAGTCCTTATACACGGCACAGCGGTCGCTTTTCTTCACCAACTCCAATCTCTTGCTCGCGCCACCAAAGGTGGATATCGCCTCGTCGAACAACTCGTCATTCACGCCCAACGAACGACATACATAACGAGCCGCCGTGAGGTTGAGCAGGTTGTGACGTCCGAACACACGCAGCGGAGTTCGACGACCGTCATCGGCAATAAGATACGTGATGCCGTCCACAACCTCATACTTCGGCACATCGTATGGCATCTTCACTATGTCCGCACGATTGTTGGCTTCCGCCACCTCACGTACCACCGCATCATCTGCACAATAGACCAGAGTGCCCTGTCTGTCAGCCGATATAGGCTGTATCAGGTTGATAAACTGCGCAAACTGGTCCTTGTATATATCAAATGTCGGAAACACATTGATATGATCCCACTCGATGCCAGTAATCACCGCTATATTCGGTTTATAGACATGGAACTTCGGACGGCGGTCGATGGGCGAAGTCAGATATTCGTCGCCTTCTATCACCATAACCTTCGCCGTCTCGCTGAGGCGTACCATCACCTCGAAGCCTTCCAGCTGCGCTCCTACCATATAGTCGGCTTCGATGCCGGCATGTGCCAGCACGTGCAGTATCATCGCCGTGGTCGTTGTCTTGCCGTGCGAGCCGCCTATCACCACACGCGTCTTGTCTTTCGACTGCTCGTAGAGGTATTCCGGATAGCTGTAGATCCGCAAACCCAGCTCTTGCGCACGCAGCAGCTCGGGGTTGTCGATACGGGCATGCATACCCAGCACAACAGCGTCAATGTCGGACGTGATGCGTTCGGGATGCCAGCCGAAACTCTCGGGCAGAAGTCCATACTTCTGTAACCTGCTCTTCGCCGGATCGAATATCTCGTCGTCAGAACCCGTGACGTTATAACCTTTCAGATGCAGCGCAATTGCAAGATTATGCATCGCCGCCCCACCTATAGCAATAAAATGTACGTTCATTATTTCTGTTGATATGTTTAATTGTTAATCGTTGATATGTATCTACTGACCACTGACCACATCCTCTTTCGGTCTATACATATAATATTTTGTCACCTGCTTTTCGAGGAAGTGACGGTCAAGCTGGTCGCTGGCTTCGCTGATACTCACGCAACGTCCGTCCTTATAGAGTACCTTAATCTCCTGGTCGTTGAAGTCGTATGAACGGTTTTTCAACTTACCCGTTCCGCTATAATAGGACTTCTCCTGTTCCGGGAACGGCTCGTTGCTGATACGTATCGCAGGCAGATGCCTGTTCACCAGATTGCGGCACAATGTGCTCAATATCTTGTCGTCCGAATGTTGCCAATGTTTTACTGCCACCATAATATCGTCATCGTCTATCTCTGCGAAGCGGTCTATGAAATCGGTGGATGTTGTGTCGATACGGAACACCGTCGGGTCAAGTTCTCGAGCCCTGCGGATGCTCCCCAAAAGCAACTGGTCGGCGGCTATCACCGTCTTGTGCATATACACCTGCCAGTACATCAAGCGGCGGCTTATGATGAACTTCTCAACGCTATATATCCCCTTTTCGTCCACCACCAGCTCGTCACCGTGTACGTTCAGCATCGAAATGATTCGGTCGGTACCCACGATGCCCTCGCTCACGCCCGTGAAGAACGAATCGCGGCTCAGGTAGTCCAGTCTGTCCATATCCAGCTGACTGCTCACCAGCTGATGCAAGAAATGTTTCTGATAGTTGTTCGAGAAAATGGCTATGGCGGTGTCAAGCGCCCCCCCCATCTCCTCGTTGATGCGTCGCATCATAAGCAGCGTTATCTCCTCATGCTCCACATCCACCAGCACCCGCTCGCTTGTATGCGAGAAAGGGCCGTGCCCGATGTCATGCAGCAATATGGCTAACTTGGCCCCACGATATTCCTCGTCAGTTATCTCTACCCCTTTCTGACGCAACACATCCAGCGCACGTCCCATCAGGTTCAGCGCCCCAAGCATGTGACTGAAACGGGTGTGCATGGCGCCTGGATAAACCAGATAGGTCAGTCCCAGCTGCTTGATACGCCGTTGCCTTTGAAAAAACGGATGCTCGATGACCGCTAATATCACTGGGTCATCGACACTCAGAAACCCATCATAAACCGGGTCGTTAATAATCTTGCGTTTAGTCATTTTCATTCACATATATAATCGGACAGCATTCCTGCAGCGTAAGCCACCATCTCGGGGCAGGGTTTCTTGCCCATCTGCAACAGGCGTCCGCAAACGATGTCGCCGTTCTCCTCGCGGAATTTTTCTATCAACGGACGCACCATTTCGGTGTTTCCAGTCAACCCGCACACCATCGCCATTCCGCTCACGCAGCCACATATCTCTCTAGTGCCGGCCAAACCGCGACCGAAAGGTGCGGCCATATTCATAGCATGTTTCCCTTCTATCGGCAGCTTGTCTGCCCACGCCATCACCACCGCCTGACAGCAGTTGCAACCCTGCTTGTGCAATTCTCTTGCCGCATTTGAACGTTCTTCTTTATTCATATCAATTATTCAGTTTCATTTGTTTAAACACCTCCCATATCACTATCGAGGCGGCACAGCTTACGTTCAGCGAGTGTTTCGTGCCGTACTGAGGTATCTCCAACGACCCGTCGCACAGCGACATGACCTCCTCCTGCACTCCCTCTATCTCGTTGCCCAGCACCAGAGCCACAGGTTTGTCTGTTGCAACAGTGTCGGTACCAAGCTTCAAGCTATCGTGTGCCAATTCAACCGCATATATACGGTACCCCTTTCCTTTAAGGGCTTTGACACATTCGGCGGTATCCTCGTGGTAGGACCAATCCACGGTCTCCTCTGCTCCGAGTGCCGTCTTGTGTATCTCGCGGTGTGGCGGTGTGGCGGTTATGCCACAAAGAGATATATGCTCAACGCGGAAGGCGTCTGAAGTACGAAAAACGGAGCCTATATTATTCAGACTCCGAACATTGTCCAGCACCACCGTCAACGGCAACTTCTCGCTCTCGCGAAACTCCTCCACCGTCAGGCGCTTCATCTCCTCTGTCGTCAGTTTGTGCATAATACCTTAAATTAGACTGCAAAGATACAATTTTATCTGCAATTAACCGCCCCACCACCATATTCACAAATTTATCGTACCTTTGCAGTCGAAAAGCAAGTATAAACGAAAACATTTGCCAATGAAACATAGCGCATAGTTAAATGTGCACATCATAGAATAGAGAAGAAGCGAAATAGCTTATCTGGTATTCTGAAAACTTCGACAACTTTCAAGGATGCTATCCAGAACGAAGCGACGGCGCTCCCGCTTTTGAGCGTGGACTTGTACGTTGTAGTTGGATAGCATAGGTAGTCGAAGACCTCAGAATACCGATGAAGACTTAAAAGTGCCACGCTCTTTTTATGTGCATACTATTGGGAGGTATTGCCAGGACAACCTCTTTGGTGCTAAATTGTCTTTATGAACACATAATCATCACAATGGGAAGAATAGGAAATTCATTTCAACGAGAAATTGGAAAAAATGCAGGCAAGGCTGTTTCGAACCTCATCTTTGGCGATAGCCACTCCACACCATACCGACGCGTGGATCAAGAGAGAAAAGTCTCTATTGCTGAACGTAAAGCTGATGCTGAAATCAAAAGACAGGAAAGGGCCGACCTCAACCTGTTAGACAGCGCTGTACTGAAAAATGTTGACATAGTACTACAGACAACTATTCCACAAAATGAAACGGAGTTTGCCAACTTGATGTCAATATGGTCTGCGCAACTCGAAAATATAAAGTGGAGCTATTGGAGCAAGGAAGGCCGGATTCGTAATCAGTTTCCAAATGCACTATTAAGCAAATACCGGCAATGCCTGTTGGTACTTCGTTCTATTAATCCTTCAGCGCCTCTGCTTCAATACTACAAAAGCATATATATTAAAGCCCGTATTCGACGTGCAATATTGATGCTGGTCAATCCTTGGGTTCTATTAACATTGCCTTTAGTTGTATTCCTGATTTTAGGTTTATGTGGTGTTTTTGACTAAATAAAACAACAAAAAAAACAAATAAAACAACAAAAAAAAACATGAACAACTTTCACAATCTTTTGCTTTCCCACCCTGACCAATATATTGGTTACGGCAATCCCGCTGCCGACATCTGCTTCGTTGGCAAAGAATCGACAGGCATGCTTCAACTGCAGTGCGGTCTTGGCAGCACGAATTATTGGATGACGTCCTTACCAATGTATTTTGACCGAATCAAAAGTGACAACCCCAATGATCCAATCTGGAAAGAGGGTCACACCTGGAACAAATACCAAAAGCTCCACGACGTAATATTCCCTGAGCAGGCAGCATTTCCTGGCACCATGAATTTCGAACAACGTGTGTTCCTGACCGAGATGAGTGTAATACCTGCCGTGAACACAGCAACCGGTAAAGCCTCCGACGGGTTCGACGAAAAACTGAGCCAGCGCAAACACACATTCTTTGCCCATCCATATTTCAAAGATTTCAAGGTCATAGTGCTTGCTTGTTCCGACTACATCGTCAACTACGGGGATCGTCGGGAAATCGACAATCTCTTCGATGTCACGTTTGACGTCAATGGTGGTGCACACGAGGTCGGTCCTCAAAATGCTTTCTGGGTACATCATAGCGCCGACGGCAAACGGATGGTCATCCACACACGCCAGCTGAGCGGCGCCGTGTCGGACAAGATGCTGGAGGAGATGGGCATGGTTATTCGCCAGCATATTACTGGGGCTTCTTTATCAGCAAAACCGATGAACACTCAACCGAACAACACAACCCTCACTATCGGTATGAGCACTGATGATTGTCGTTCAATATGCGGAGAGCCAGATAAAATAAGTACAAACACTACAGCAAGTTGTGTTACCGAATTTTGGTGGTATGGCAGAAAAATGGTCACCTTCAGTAATGGCAAGATAAGTAGTATAATGAACTGATTTTATTAACGACCTAACCGTCGTGCCGGATTTTCGAATTCGGCACGACAATCTGCTCCGCACATATGCGAGGATGATTCCCATTTATTGTAATGGCAATTGCAGGGTTGCGAAATCTTGTCGCAGTGTTGCGAGAAGGTTTTGCATCCTTGCAATTTTAATTTGCAGTGTTGCGAGACAGTTTTGCAGGCTGCAATTTTGATTTACAATGCTGCAAGACGTTTTTGCAGGCTGCAATTTAAATTTGCAATGGTGCGAGAAGGTTTTGCAGCGTTGCGCTGCGGGATTGCAGAAATGTTTCCTTATCCCACGCTGCCTTCGAGGGTGATGCTGAGGAGTTTCTGGGCTTCGACGGCGAACTCCATGGGGAGTTTCTTTAGTACGTCCTTGGCGTAGCCGTTCACGATGAGGCCCACGGCGCTCTCGGCCGAGATGCCACGTTGCTGGCAGTAGAAAAGCTGATCCTCGGATATCTTGCTCGTGGTTGCCTCATGCTCCACTGTTGAAGTGGAGTTGTCGGCCTTGATATAGGGCCATGTATGAGCACCGCAGGTGTCGGTAAGTAGCAGCGAGTCGCATTGTGAGTAGTTGCGGGCGTTCTCGGCGGCGCGACTGATCTGGACAAGTCCCCGATAGCTGTTCTGGCTGTGTCCGGCCGAGATACCTTTCGATATGATAGTGCTGTGGGTGTTGCGCCCAACGTGTATCATCTTGGTGCCAGTGTCGGCCTGCTGGTAGTTGTTGGTCACGGCTACGGAATAGAACTCAGCCGTCGAGTCGTCGCCCTGCAGTATGCAGCTGGGGTATTTCCACGTCACAGCCGAGCCGGTCTCGACCTGCGTCCACGACAGCTTGGCGTGACTGCCCTTGCAAATGCCACGTTTGGTGACGAAATTGTATATGCCACCCTTGCCGTCCTTGTCGCCTGGATACCAATTTTGCACGGTCGAGTATTTCACCTCGGCGTCTTTCATGACAATAATCTCCACAATGGCGGCATGCAGTTGGTTCTCGTCACGCTGGGGAGCCGTACAGCCCTCCATATAGGATACGTATGCCCCTTCGTCGGCGACGATAAGCGTGCGCTCAAACTGACCCGTACCTTTGGCGTTGATGCGGAAGTAGCTAGACAGCTCCACTGGGCAGCGTACCCCCTTGGGGATGTAGCAGAACGAGCCGTCGCTGAAGACAGCCGAGTTCAACGCTGCGAAGAAATTGTCCGAAGCCGGCACCACCGTGCCGAGATATTGCTTAACCAGCTCGGGGTACTTCTGCACCGCCTCACTGATAGACATGAAGATGATGCCTTTCTCCTCAAGATGTTTCTGCGAAGTGGTCTTCACCGAGACAGAGTCCATGATGGCGTCATACGCCACGCCAGCCAACTGCTTCTGCTCGCGCAGCGGTATGCCCAGTTTGTCGAAAGTGGCCAGCAACTCGGGGTCAACCTCGTCGAGGCTTTTCTTGGGTTGCTGCTTGGGTGCTGCGAAATAGATGATGTCCTGGTAGTTGGGGGTCTCATATTCGAGGTGAGCCCAGTCGGGTTCTTTCATCTCCTGCCAGCGACGGAATGCTTTCAGACGAAAATCAAGCAGCCAATCGGGTTCGTTCTTCTTCTTCGAAATCAGACGCACCACCTCCTCGTTCAAGCCTTTACCGATGGTCTCGGTCTCCACGTCGGTGGTAAATCCCCACTTGTACTCCTCGTTGGTTACTTCGTTTATGATATTGTTGTTGTCTGCCATTGTGAATAGTGAATCGACAAATATTTTTGTTGAATGCTCTTTAACCCTTATCATTATTGCCCTGTCCGGGCACGGACCTAGTTTCCTTTAACGGTGCGGTAGCCGTCTGCCTGGAGCAGTTCTATCACCTTGTCGCGGAAGTCGCCCTGGATGATTATCTCGCCCTCTTTAGCCGAACCGCCGACACCACAGCGGCTTTTGAGTTTCTTACCCAATTCGGCTAAGTCGTCGTCAGTACCCACGAAGCCAGTCACCAGCGTCACCTGTTTGCCACCGCGCGCATGGCGGTCTATACGCACCGTCAGCTTCTGCTTCGAAGGCTCCAGCGTCTCCACCGCCGAATCGTCCTCATACTCGTATTGGAAATCGGGATTCGTCGAGAAAACCACTCCAACCTTATTTTTGTTCTTTCCCATAGCTTTAATAACTTACTGCTAACTGCTGACCGCTAATTATTTCTTCAGCCTTCCTCCTTTATAGAAATGCTGTTTCCAATAGCTGTTGTCGAGCTTGCTTATCATCACCCCGCGCGAGGTGGACGAGTGTGCGAACATACCGTCTTTCAAGTATATGCCCACGTGCGACACCCTCTTATTGTTGTTCGTAAAGAATACGAAGTCGCCCTCTTTCAGCTTGTCTTTCGCCACAGGGGTGCAGTTGTTCTCGTAGATGTCGTGCGCCGAGCGTTTCAGCGCGACGCCATAGACGGTCTTGAACACGTTGCCCACAAAACATGAGCAGTCGACGCCCTGTTTCGAGCATCCGCCGTATTTATAAGGAGTGCCATACCAGTCCTCGATGGCGTCGTAAAGTTTCTTGTTGTCCGATTTCGTCACCTCGATGCCGAGCTTGCCGACCTTGCCGTTGCTGGTGACCGTACCCACAGGCTTCTGCGGCACAAACGGTTTCTCCTCTACATACTCGTCGGCGTAGAGCTGACTTATAATAAAATCTTCGTCCTCCACGTCCTTGTTGACGAACTTCTTGAACGAAGAGCAGGAGCTGAACGTCAGAGCCAAAACAGCAGCTGTGAGTATAAGTGTTAAACAGCGTCTCATATCTTGATAGTCTTTTTAATCTGTGCCATGTTATATTCGTGAAGGTCGGCCACCGTATGCTGTCCTATCACTCGCAGCGATGCGTGGTGGTTGACGAAATCCAGTTCTGGGCCGACGTTGATGCCCTCGCCGTCGATGTTCACCCAGTGGTCCACATTGCCGGAAACCTTTATCTCACGCGCCTTGAACATCTCGACATGCTGGCTGAGCTCGAAGTGGTTGGCATACACCAGCGACCCCGTGATGCCCACATGCTCGATGGGTATCTTATCGACAATGCTCACATCGATAAGTCCGTCGTTGAGTTTCGCCTGCGGCGCAATGGTGGCGTTGTAGCCGAACTGGTTCGAGTTGGCGAAAGTGATGAACCACGCGTTACGGTCTATCTCACGTCCGTCGAACGAGATATGGTAGTCCTTGCACTCGTAGGTTGGATACTCACGTAGAATCAGGTTGAGGTAGGCCGGGAAGCCACGAGTCTTGGCAGCTTTCATGAGGCGTGCGATGAAGGCGTCGAACCCCACACCGGCAATACTTGCGATGGTGTATTGGTCGTTTAGCCGTATGGTGTCGATAGTCATCTCGTGCCAGAAGTTTAGGTTGCGCACCGCAAAGGCCGGTATGAGCGGAAGCTTCATGTTGCGAGCCAGCCCGTTTCCGCTGCCGCAGGGTATGATGCCCAGAATCTTGCCGCTGCCGTACATGCCAGACACCACGTCGTTCACGCTGCCGTCTCCGCCTACGGCCACGATGGCGTCGTAGTCTTTCTGACAAGCCTCGCGCGCTATCTCTGTGCCGTGGTGGATGTATTCCGTGTAGCTTATGTCGTATTCAATCAGGTCGTGGTTGATGTAGTCTTTCAGCAGCTTCTCCATGCGCTTCTGCCGCCCCACACCTGAAATGGGATTCACTATTACAAGTATCTTTTTCTTCATTTCAATCTAAAACTGTACTGTCCTCCTACTGCTCTCTGCCAAACGTATCGCGGTACTTCTGTAGGTATGCTTTCAAGAACCTCAAATCCTCTTCGTTGCCGTTCTCGTATGGGCCGCAGATGGTCGCAGTCGCAGTGTCGCGGCAATTCATTAGGTAGAAGCCGTTGCCATACGCCACTTGGAAGCCTTTACTCTGACGGAACACACTAGTGCCGAAACAGGTACATTTGTCGTCAAGTCCAAGATAGTCGAGCAGCGTTGGCATAATGTCCGGCTGTTGCACAATGCGGCGGCTGCGGCCTGCAAGGTCGTGCGACGGGTCGTAAATCATTACAGGTATGCGGTATAGTCCCGAAAGTTGGCCGAACGGTTTGCTTAACACATAGCCAGGGTGGTCACCAAGGATAATGAACAAGGTGTTGTTGTACCAACTTTCCCTCGATGCAGCATCGAAAAAGCATTGCAGCGCATAGTCGGTGTATCTAATGCACTTCAGCAATGGACTTTCACCCTTGGTCTGCTTGAAGGTCTCCTTGTATTTGTCAGGTATCGGGAACGGATGGTGCGACGTGACCGTAAACAACATGGAGAAGAAAGGCTCCTTAGTAGCTGTCATCCTACCGTTTGCATACTGCAGGAAGGGCTCGTCGTATATGCCCCACGCTCCATCATAGTCGGATTCATCACCACCACATTGGCTCGTGTATTCATCTTTCCCATAGTAGATGTCGAAACCGGCGTCACGACAATATGTGTCGAAATTCATCACCCCGTTGTATGTGCCGTGATAAAAAGCCGTGCTGTATCCATGTTTGCGCAGAATCATAGGTAGCGCCACTGCGTCGCTGTCATAATGGTCTGAGAGTGAATATGGCGTGTAAGTAAGAGTAGGAACCGAGCCCGTTATGGCGGGTATGGCCTCTATCGACTTTTTGCCGTTGCTACGTCCGTTGTAGAGATAACTCACCGTGGCCAGCGAATCAAGGAACGGGGTGTATGATTTTTCGGCCCCGTAGCAGCCCATATACTCCTGCGAGAAACTTTCAAGCACAAGAACTACCACGTTCTTGTGACGCACTTTCTGGCCAATCAAGGTGTCACCGTTGTATATCCTCTCGATGGAATTGCCAGCCCCCGCGCACCAACCGTCGAAGCCGAAGGTACTGTCGATAGGCGTGCTGCGGAAGTCGGTCGTAAACAGCTGTTCGGCATCACGGTTATCCATATAGTCAGGCGGAAGTTCGTTCACGCCAAATGTTCGGATAACACTGTACAAACTGTTCGATACCAGCACGGTGTTTTTGGGCTCGGCATATTTGGCCGCATCGCTCAACTGAATGAAATGTTTTCCGAAACCGCCTCGCACCATGATGCACAGCAGCACCATACAAACGGCAAATCCCGTCCAGTCGTTGGCCGTATGGTTGCGCCAACTATCGCGCTCAGGCCATTTCATTTTCACTCCAACGATAAATACTAGTATCAGAAGAAGCACTCCAGTGACCGTTACAGGCCAGAAGTCAATAAGGAACATCCATGTGAGGGTGCCCATCTGACCGCCCACGGTCAGGTAATGGAATATGTCGGAAGAAAGCAGTCGTAGCGTGTGCTGGTAGTAAATTGAGTCGCAGAACGCCGGCACTATCATTACCAGCATTGCCACGGTGTATAGCAGCTCACAAATCACTCTGTACCACCGTTTCCAACGCAGTTTCCAAGGAAGCAGCAGTAACACAAAATATGGCAAAAACACGGAACTGACCGTAGCCAATCCAAACACGACATTGCCCCACAGCAGCCGCCACCAATCGTGTGACGTTTCGACCTGACACATGTCACGGTTGACAATTATAAACACCGCTTGCGCCACAAGCAGTGCAAAGAACGCCAGCAGGAACTTTATCAGCAGGTAGGCGTATATATTCGGTATTTTGTTTTTCTTTTTGGCCATATCTTTATGTGTTTGGTGTAAACGGATTTACAATCATCTTGGCTTGAATGCCGACTTCTGCAGTATAGCCTGCGAGTCGGTGTTGGCAAAGAGTTCATCAAGGCTTGCGCCGCTGCGTTTCATGTATGCACGTACAATCTGCAAACCTAAATAGTCAGTGGTGCGAGGTGCCGAGTTGCGGAATGCGTTGGTCTTCGGCGCTTCGTCTATGAAGTTGTGTATGCGAGCCATGTCATTCTCATACAGCAGGTTGTTTTGCAGAAAATAACCCCATACATCTTTTTCGCTATGCTGCATCCAGTCGAGCTGACCCTTAGTATAACGCAAACGGATGGTGTCGGGTGTCGAAGGCATCGTCTGCTCAAGAAAATACTGCACTTTGCCCTCCATCACGATATAGTCGAGCAGCATCGGCTCTCCCTCTGGCATCGCTATGCGGCTCCTGGCCATGGCAGCCATACAGTCCGCGGCCATATAGCGGCGGTCCGACAGGTTGACGATATACATCGGACAGTTGCAATAACCTATATGCTGCGTGTAGGGCAAAACATAGTGGTCTATCGACAGCACCAGGTCGCCACCGTAGCAGAACACTCGGTTGCGGTAGTCCTCAAGGTCTCCCGTAATCATCGTGAAATAGCGTTTCGGGGCCACACTGTCCGACATCTTCTGTGCCTTTCCAACTGCCGCTGAAAGCTCCTTCTCAAGCCATGAAAGATTGCCGTAGCAACTGTCGGTGAGGCGATAAATCTCCTTCACGAACGGGTCGCTCACAAACGCCGTCAGCTGCTGCATATACACCGGGTTTTCTGGGGCGCAGTTGATAAGCGGCGAGGCGAAATCGCTTCGCACAGCCTCCAACTTGCCCTGCAGCTGGTCGGTCTGTGTATCGAAAAGCACCTTCTCAAATCGAGCGAACTTCACTTCGGCACCCTTGTTCCGACACGAAGCCGTCACAAGCAACAATGCAGCTAATATCAATAGCCAACGCAACTTCATCATTTGTCGTCCCTCTTTTCGTCAGCCTTCTGAGAACCATTCTCTTTCTCGCTCTCTCTCAAAATCTTCAGCTTTGCCTCCAGCAAGGCGATTTGCTGACGCGTGTGCTGCATTTTTTTCTCAAACTCTTCTTTCAGCAGGTCGGCCTGACGGCTGTTCGAGAAGAAGCCAAGATTGTTGTCCCACAGGCTTATCTCGCCCTTGAGTTTCTCTATCTTGCTCATTATCTCCTCTCGCTCGCCGTTGACGAACTTCTTCACATCGCCGCCTATGTTCTTGAGGCGCATACGGTAGTTGTTCTCCTCGGCTTCGATTGCCGATATCTTGAGTTTCTCGAAATGCTCGTCTATCACCCTGCGGAACTCCTTCTGCAAGCGCTCCTTGTCGGCAATTGGCACATATCCTATCTCCATCCACTGACGCTGGAAGTCTTTAATCACACGCAGGTTTTCCTCCTTGCTCTCGCCAAACTCGAACGCTTTCAGTTGCTCGATGATAGCCTCTTTCTTCTGCAAATTTTCTTGCTCCGAGCCGTGTATCGAATTGAAATACTCGGTCTTGCGTTTGAAAAACTCGTCGCAGGCTCCTCTGAATCTGTGCCATATCTTCTCGCTCACCTTGCGGCTCACAGGGCCTATCTCTTTCCACTCCTTCTGCAGTTGCAGCAGCTCGTCGGTAGCCTTGCGCCAGTCGTCGCGTTTGGCTATAGCCTCGGCCTTCAGGCAGAGGTCTATCTTCTTGTTGTAGTTGTTGTTCTGCTCGTCGCGCAGCTGACCGAAATGCTCTTTCTTCTGTTCGTAGTGGCGGTCTATGATGCCTTTGAACTTGCTCCATATCTCCTCGTTCACCTCGCGCGGCACAGGGCCTATGGCTTTCCACATCTTCAGCAGCCCGTCCAGTTCGGCGCTGGTGTCGTTCCAGTCCTTGGTGCTCTCCATCGGCTTGGCCGTCAGCTCCTCGGCTTTCTCTATAAGGGCCTGCTTGGCCAGGTGGTTCTTCTCAAGTTCCTCTTTGCGCTGCTCGTAGTATTCTTTGCGGCGTTCCTCAATCTTGTTCATAGCGTTGCAGAACCTCTGCCATATCTCCTCGTTCTGCTCAACAGGCACCGGCCCAGTCTCTTTCCAGCGACGGCGCAAATCCTGCAATGCCTTGAATGCCTTATCCATCGAAGTCTCCACTATCAGCTCCTCTGCCTTTTCGCACAGCTGAAGTTTCTGCTCCAGATTGCGCTTCATGTCAAGGTCTCGCAGTTCCCTGTTGATTCGCATCTTGTTGAAGAACTGCTCAATGAGGAAATGATACTGCTGCCACAGGTCGTTCATCTTATCTCTTGGCACTTCTCCTATCTGTTTCCAGCGCTCCTGCAGCTCCTTGAACTCGTCATTGGCCTTGCGCATATTTTCTTCGCCACGCTCAACCAACTGCTTGAGGCTTTCCAGCACTGCCTCCTTTGCGGTAAGGTTCTGCTGCTTTGCAGCTTCGATTGCGTCTATATGTTCCTGACGGCGACGGCGGTATGTGGCATACAGTTTGCCGTATGTCTCCGACGTCTGGTCTTCCTGGCGGTTATACTCCTCCTTGTTGCCACCCTCCTTTATGAACTTCTCGAACTCCGCCTCATAATGTTCTTTTTCAAGGTCGTTGAAGCGCATCTTCAACGCCGATACGCGGTTCTTTACATGTGTGATGTCCTCCTCCTTCAGCAATTCCTCAAGTGCCGACACAAGTTCTTCTCTACCCATTGCCGAATAATCTGCTTCGGGTTCCACAAACGCCGTTTCAGGCTCCTTTGCGTTGTCTTCGTCTATCGGCTCGCCAGCCTGAGCCTCCACCGCAGGCTGCTGCCCACCGTCCTCCGACCTCTGACCGATGCTCTCAGTCTGCTGACTGCTGCTCTCTGACTGCTGACCGCTGACCGCAGACTGCTGACTACCATTTTCAGTTGCGAGAGTCTTGCTCTCTTCGTTGTCCGACGGCTGGGGTGCAATAGGCTGCTCCATTGCCGTCTCATTCAGGTTCTGTTCTTCCATTAGAAGTGTTGTTTTGTTAGAATTACCTCACATTCAATGTGATATAAAATTGATTAACTCACAGGTACGCACCCGTGTGAATAGCAAAAATACAAAAATTAAGTGAATTAACACAAACCCCGTAAAAGTTCGCATTTCTTACACAAAACAACACCCCAAAATAATCCCGCGAACCCAGACTTGATACAGACTTGATACAGACCCGACACAGAGTTTTGACTACCGACTATCGCAAGTCTGCAACATTTAATTCCTTTCCGTTCAACTCAAAATGAACGAATAAACCACCAAGCCTGCTATGCCACTGGCTATCAAGAGGGTTATTGGGCTGGGACGTAGGGGGCGGAGATGTGATTTCCCATGGGTTACAGTGTCTTTCATGTGTACTCTGCGGCGAGGGAGCAGAGAACATACGAATACCACGGTGAAGATGATGCAGCTGGTCACGAAGTGGGCGTTGAGACCTGCAGTGCCGAACGACTCCTGATTGAATAGGGAGAGAGCAGCGGCAGCGATAAGTCCAATGATGGCAATGCGTAGGGCACGGAAGACGTTCTCCACGTCGCGGTTGTGACGATGCTTAAACAAGAATCGCGTGACTATTAGCATCAGCGTCACAGGCACCAGCAGTACCGCGAATGAGGCAAGCAGGGCTCCGAGCAGTGCCTCGAACGGGCTATAGCCTGCATCGAGTATGGCGGTATAACCGGTATAGGTGGCCGTGTTAATTCCGATTGGCCCTGGTGTTGTCTGGCTGACGGCAAGGATGTCTGTGAACTCCTCGGCAGTGAGCCACTTGTGCTTCTCGACCACATCGTTCTCTATAAGCGAAATCATGGCGTAGCCTCCGCCGAAGGTGAAGGCACCGATTTTCAAGAACACAAGGAATAGCCGAAGGTAGAGCACTGCTATGAATGTTTAAATGTTTGAGTGTCGGACAGGGCAGACTTGTCGGACGGGGCAGACTGGTCAGACTTGTCGGACAATTTTCCCCAGACAAAGCCACCCACAGCGGCTACAAGTATCACTATCACGGGGCTGACGCCGAATAGCCAAATCAGCAAGGCGGCGAGGATGGGAATCCACACATTGCGCCACGAAAGTTTCAGTCGCCGCGCCATATTGAACACAGGTGCGGCAATCAACGCCACCACCGCAGGCCGCAGGCCGAGAAATATGCTGTTGACGTATGGGTTGTGGCGGAAGGTGCGGAAGAACATGGCAAGCAGGACTATGAAAACGACTGGAAGAATTATGTTGCCAACGATGGCTACGACGCTGCCTCGCACACCGCAGAGCTTGTAGCCCACAAGGGTGGCCATGTTGACGGCGAAGACTCCAGGCATGGCCTGCGCAAGCGAGAGGTAGTCGAGAAACTCGTCGTGCGAGAGCCAGCCGCGACGCTCGACGAATTCTCGCTCCATCAGCGGCACCATGGCATAGCCACCCCCGACGGTGAAGCCGCCAATCTTGAGAAATGAATAAAAGAGTGTGCAATATTTCAACACCTTCCGCCGTTATTATTTTTTGCAAAATTACAATTTTAATGGCAGATGGCATCTAATTACATCTTTTTTATCGGATTCATGGTATTCATCATCCTGATGCTGGCCATGGATTTGGGCTTGTTTCACCGCAAAGACCACGTGATAGGACTGAAAGAGGCCGCCACATGGACAGGCATCTGGATAGTGCTCGCCATGGTGTTCGGCATGCTGATACTGTTCAAAGCCGAATGGGTGCACGGCATCGGATCTATGGAGGAGTTGCTGGAGTACATCAAAGGAACCACGCTAGAACACCGAATCAGCGACGGCATGGATTTCGGGGCCGCACTCAACATCTACCGACACGAGATGTTTACCCAATACCTCGCAGGCTATTTCCTTGAAGAGTCGCTCAGTATCGACAACATCTTCGTGATGATAATGATTTTCACCAGCTTCGGCATCGAAAAACAGTACTACCACCGCGTTCTTTTCTGGGGCATACTCGGCGCCATAGTGCTGAGGTTCATCTTCATCTTCGCCCTTGGCGCTTTGGTCACCAAGGTGTCGTGGATTCTCGCCGTCTTTGGTGTAATCCTGATATACAGCGGCATAAAGATGATTGCTAAGAAGAACGATGACAAAATCGACACAGCCAAACACCCCATAGTGCGGTTCTGCAGCAAGTATTTCCGCGCCACACCCAACTGCGACGGACACAACTTTTTCACCAAGATTGACGGCAAACGCTACATCACCCCTCTCTTTATCGTGGTTCTGGTTATCGAGTTCTCCGACATCATCTTCGCAGTCGATTCGATACCCGCCGTATTCTCCGTAACCACCGACTCCATGATAGTTTATACCTCCAACATTTTCGCCATCATGGGCTTGCGCTCGCTGTTCTTCCTTATGGACGGCATCGCCGACAAATTCTGGGCTCTGAAATACGGACTCGGGCTCCTGCTCAGTTTCATAGGAGTCAAGATGATAGGACACGAATTCCTCCACTGGGAGATCTCCACACTAACCTCTTTACTCGTGATACTCGGAGTCCTCGTCGGCAGCATTGCCGTATCTCTGATCTTCAAGAAGAAAGCATGTTAGTAGTCAGTAGTTAATTTCACTTTTCAATTCGCACAATCAACATACAACATATCAACATTAAACACATCCCACCATGCTCGATTTCATCCTTAACAACGTCCTGATGGACATTCCCCGATGGGCCAAGACCACCATCATGGTGGTGCTTATGATACTGGTATTCTATTTCTTCTTAATACGACCGCAAACTCAGAAAGCCAAGAAAGAACGCGAATACCTTGAAAGCCTGCAGAAAGGCGACCGCGTGATGACCGCCGGCGGCGTACATGTGACGGTTGTGAGCGTAAACGGAGCGAAAGCCACCGTAGAGATAGCCCCTGGACATCAAATAAAGGTGCAGACCGCCAGCCTGCAACCGCTACCCGTCCGCAAAGAGAAAGATTCAAAACCAATAGAGCGTCAATAATGAAAAAGATTTATGCTGTTTGTCTTGCAGCCCTGCTGGGACTGCTTGTAAAGCCTGCTTTGGGCGGCAATGTGAGCCAACTGCCATCGGACAACTCACTGCGCAGCCCCGACGGAAAGATGGAGCTGAGGTTTGCTGTAGTTGACGGAGTGCCGTACTACCAGCTGAACCGCGACGGTAAGGCGGTGGTGAAACCGTCAAAGATGGGATTCACGCTGGAATGGCGTGATGATTTGGCACACGCCTTCGTGGTGCGCAACACCGAACGCAGCACTTACGACGAGACGTGGCAGCCCGTATGGGGCGAGGAGGCAAACATCCGCAACCACTACAACGAAATGCTGGTAACTCTGGAACAGCCCATCGGCAGCGTGGAGAGCATGGACCACAGCACCGAAAGCCGTCCCACGGTGATGCAGATACGCTTCCGTCTTTATGACGACGGTCTGGGCTTCAGATACGAATTTCCCGACCAAATCAAAAAAGGGCAACCATTCAACGCACTCGTCTGCTTTTGGATTAAGGAGGAGCTGACCGAGTTTGCAATGGCTGGCAACCACACAGCATGGTGGATTCCAGGCGACTACGACACACAGGAGTACAACTACACCGAATGCCGCCTATCGGAAATCCGCGGACTGTATGAAGAGGGTCACAAAGACGGCGGATGGCCATGGACAGACTTCTCGAGGACCGGAGTGCAGACAGCGCTGCAGATGAAAAGCGCCGACGGACTGTATATCAACATACACGAAGCCGCAACACTTGACTTCCCGACCATGCACCTCAACCTCAACGACACGACGCTGACCTTCCGTGCATGGCTTTGCCCCGACGCCACGGGCTACAAAGGTCGCATACAGACACCCTGCGTCACGCCGTGGAGAACCGTCATGGTTTGTGAGAAAGCCACCGACGCACTGCGTTCGCGCCTGATACTCAACCTCAACGAGCCCTGCGCGCTGAAAGATGTGAGCTGGATACACCCTGTGAAATACATGGGTGTTTGGTGGGAGATGATTAGCGGCAAAAGCAGCTGGAGCTACACTAACGACTTTCCGTCGGTGAAACTCGGACATACCGATTTCACACACGCCACCCCCAACTCAAACCACGGAGCCAACAACGCCAATGTGCGCATATATATCGACTTCGCCGCCAAGCACGGCTTCGACGCCCTGCTCATCGAGGGATGGAACGTAGGCTGGGAGGACTGGTACGGCAAGCAGAAAGAGTTCGTGTTCGACTTTGTCACCCCCTACCCCGACTTCGACCTGCCCGCATTGAACAAATACGCCCACGAGAAGGGCATACGCCTTATCATGCACCACGAGAGCAGCGCCTCGACCGTAAACTACGAGCACTGGATGGACACGGCATACAACCTGATGAACAAATACGGCTACGACGCGGTGAAGAGCGGCTATGTGGGCACCATCATCCCCTTTGGCGAAGGGCATTACAGCCAGCCCATCAACAACCACTACCACTACGCCATCGTAGAGGCCGCCAAACACCATATAATGGTGAACGCGCACGAGGCGGTGCGACCCACCGGACTCTGCCGCACATGGCCGAACATGATTGGCAACGAGAGTGCGATGGGTACCGAATTTCGCGAACGCATCAAACCCGGACATACCACCATCCTGCCGTTCACACGTCTGCAGGGCGGCCCGATGGACTACACCCCAGGTATATTTGAGACAGACATGGGCAAGATAGTCTCGTGGGGCAAGAAGATGCGTCACACAATCTGCAACCAGCTGGGACTCTATGTCACCTTCTACTCGCCACTGCAGATGGCTGCGGACTTCCCCGAGCACTACGAGCCTTTCATGGATGCCTTCCAATTCATCAAGGACGTCGCCGTCGATTGGGACACGAGCATCTATATCGCTGCCGAGCCTGGCGCCTATATCGTCACCGCCCGCAAGCCCAAGATTTCATCGCTGAACAAAGCTGCCGAAGGATTGGGAAAACTGGAAGACGGCAAGAAAGACGTAATCTCCAACGCGACACGCTTCGTATATGCCATTCCAGACAACCAAAATGTCAAGCAATCGGACATCCAGAGAATGGAACCGCGTGACGTGTGGTATGTGGGCGGCATTACCGACGAGAGCGCCCGCGAGTTCTCAGTCAAGCTCGACTTCCTCGAGAAAGGCAAGACCTATGACGCCATCATCTATGCCGATGCAAAGGACGCCTCGGGCCTGCCCGACGAAGGCTACAAGCCACAGGCCTACACCATCACACAGAAGAAGGTGACAGCCAAGAGCGTGTTGAAACTGCGCATGGCACCCTGCGGAGGCTTCGCCATCTCGATAAGAGAGAGAAAATAAGCGCGAACCTGCAGGCTGGTTGTGTTATACATCAATTAAATAGGATAATCCCAAACGGACACAAACAAAAAAAACAAGCCCCGGCATAATGCTGGGGCTTATCATTTTTGCAGATGCCTAGATAGGAATTAAATTTGAACTTTGTTGAAATAAAAAGAAAACTTTTAAAACCGAATGAGTTTTTTTAGTATCTTTGCAACTTGTTTTGGATGGGCACTCCAATGAAAACATGATGTATTTCAATATTTTAACCTAAACGCATGGCAATCACAAAAAGCGACATAGTGGCAAAAGCGTCGGAGAAATTCGTAAAAGAAGGCTGCCGCCGCGTGACTATGGACGACATCTCGAAGGAGTTGCGCATATCGAAACGCACTCTCTACGAGACCTTTGCCAACAAGGAGGTGCTGCTGGAGGCGGTGCTCCTTGAGATAAAGGAGCAGACGCGCAGGGGTCAGGAGGCTTATATGGACAAGGTGCGCGAAAAAGGTGCCAACCCTCTGTATGCCATGCTGTTCACGATAAACAACTACGGTCACTTCCATGAACACTATTCGCTGCTGGTCAACGACGTGTCGCGGACTTATCCTGAACTGATTGAGAAGCTGTTCCTGCCGAGGGAGATTATCCTGAAAGAGAACCTGAAGCCGCATCTGGAACAACTGTACCGCGACGGATACCTGAGGGAGAACACGGACTTGGAACTCGCGGCGGCGACGCTGGCGATGTTCGTCACCCGCACGCTGCAAAACACGCACGAGACTTTCGACCGAAATGCGTCGGTGGCCTGCGAGCTGTCGTTCACCTATATTCGCGGACTTCTCAAGACCGAACATATAGCACGATACGAACAAGAGGAGGCTTGGATGAGGGAGAACTTGACGAATTGAGTGCGTGCCCAAACCGGGGTGCGTGCCCGCACAGAGCGATAAATATTAAACTGGAAGTATTAAAAGTTGAAATTTCTACATATAAAATAATGAAGACAAAAGTTTTATTGATTGGATTGGCGATGGTGTGCGGCGTGAGCGTGGCACGGGGACAGGAGACTATGAACCTGTCGCTGGAGGAGGCTCAGCAGTATGCGCTGGAGCACAACTACACGATGCAGAACGCCTCGCTCGACGTGCAGAAAGCCGAAGCAGAAAAATGGGCAACAATCACGACGATGTTCCCGCAGGTGAAAGCTTCGTTCGACTACCAGAACATGTGCGGCTATGAGATGGTGATGCACATGGGTGGTGCATCAATTGGCATTCCTTTGAACCCCAACGGCACTTTCGGTGTGACAGCATCGGTGGCTATCACCGCACAGCAGATTATGGGCAGCGTGATTGGAAAGATATCGCAGGAGATGAGCGACATCACACGCAAGAAGACGATACAGACGACGATGTCGAACGTGAAGAGCGTGTATGTGTCGATACTGGTGATGGAGGACATCGTGAAACTGCTGGATTCGAGCCTGACGAACCTAGAGTCGATAGCGCAGACGACTCAGGCGTCGGTTGACGCCGGTGCTGCCGAACAGGTGAGCGCGGACAAGGTGAGCGTGCAGGTGGCCTCGCTGAGAAGCACCATCAACTCTAACAAGAGGTCGCTGGAGATGCTGTACAACACACTGATTCTGCAGTTGGGTGCAGAAGTAGGCACAAAGCTGAACCTCGTCACTCCGCTGGACAACATCATGAACGTGGACGAGGCGGCCCGGCTGACGCTGAACGGCTTTAACATGGAGAACAACTACGACTACCAGACGCTGGTGCAGAGCGAGAAGATAGCCAAAGATCAGGTGACGCTGGCGTGGCTGGACTTCGCCCCTACCCTCTCGGCCTACTATCAGTATAGCTACAAGACCTACTTCGGCAAGGACGAGGGTATGAACATGACTCCGCCAAACGTCGTGGGCGCAAGCATAAGCCTGCCACTCTGGAAGTCAGGCACCCGCGTGGCGAACATCAAGAAAGCCAAAATAGAATACCGCGAGATGCTGAACAGCAAGAAGCAGGCGGAAGACGGCCTACAGGTACAGTACAACCAGCTGTGCTACGACCTCGTCAACGCTATAGAGACCTACCGCATACAGAAGGAAAACCTCGACGTAACGATGCGCGTGATGAAGAACACTTCGGAAAAATTCAAATACGGTCACGCCTCGAACCTAGAGGTGACAACGGCTTCGACGGACATCATCACTGCTCAGAGCAACTACATCCAGGCGGTGATGAGCGTGCTGAACGCACAGGTATCGCTGGAGAACCTGTTGGGGGAAGTTGTCAGTGGTCGGTAGTCAGTGGTCAGTGGTTAGTAAAAAAGTTAGTTTAACGAAAATAACACAATTAAAATATGAACAACTTATTCAAAGTAACGATTATCACTGTGGCTGTCGCAGCGTTGGCGGCTTGCAGCGGCAACAAAAAAGAACAAGCCGAAGTGGAGAAAGCTCCCGAAAAAGTGAAGGTGCAGACCCTCCAAACCGAGCGCATATCGAAAAGTCTCGAACTCTCGACCACCCTCGAAGGCTACGAGACGATGAATGTGTCGCCCTCGATCACAGGACATATTGAGCACATATACGTGGAGGTGGGAAGCCGTGTGAGCGCAGGACAGATGCTCGTGCGTATGGATCAGACACAGCTCAACACCACCCGCATCAACCTGAACAGCACAAAAGTGGAACTCGACCGCGTGGAGGCGTTGAAAGCCAGCGGAAGCGTGAGCCAGCAGGTGTATGACCAGACAAAAGCGGGATATGACCAGCTGGTGGAGACAGAGAAATTCCAGAGCCAGAACACTTTTGTGAGGGCCAAGTTCTCGGGCGTGATAAGCGCGAAGAACTTCGAAGACGGCGAGATGTACACGGGTGCGCCGATACTGACGCTCACACAAATCAACCGCCTTAAGGCCATCATCAACATACCCGAAACCTACTATCCGATGGTGCAGAAAGGGATGAAAATAGACATCCACAGCGACATCTACCCCGACGAGGTGTTCCCCGCAACCATCGAAATTGTCTATCCCACCATTGACCGCGCAAGCCACACCTTCCAAGCCAAACTGAACATACCAAACGCCAAGGAGAAAATCCGTCCGGGAATGTATGTCAAGACCGAACTGGCCGTGGGTGAAGTCGATGCCATCGTGGTGCCCTACCAGTGCGTGCTGAAGCTCACCGGCTCCAACGACCGCTATGTGTTCACCAACAAGAACGGCGTGGCACACCGTGTGCCCGTGCTGCTCGGACAGCGTTTCGACGACCGCATAGAGATTATGCCCATCACCGAAGGCGACCTGAAAGAGGGCGACGAACTGGTGGTGACCGGCCAGGCAAGACTGGTTGACAAATGCAAGCTGGAAATTATCGAGAAAAACTGAAAAGACAATTAAATCATGGCAATCTATAAAACAGCTATCAACAAACCCATCACCACGGGTTTGGTATTTGTGGCGGTCATCATACTGGGTCTTTTCTCGCTCTCGCGTCTGCCTATCGACCAGATGCCCGAGATGGACCCGCCCTACATCACGGTGATGACCACATACGCCGGCGCCAACGGCTCTGAAATCGAGACCAACATCACCAAGATAATTGAGAACTCGCTCAACTCGGTTGACGGCCTGAAGAACATCACCTCAAGCTCTCGAGACAATATCTCGGTGGTGACGCTGGAGTTTGAATGGGGAAGCAACCTCGACGAGTCGATGAACGACATACGCTCGTATATCGACCTCATCTACGACAACCTGCCCGACGGTGTGAGCCGCCCGATGATATTGAAAATCAATAGTTCATCATTCCCCATCATACAGTTCGGATTCACCGCCGACGAAAGCTATTCGGGTCTTAACAAAATCATAGACGACCAAGTGACCAACGAGCTGAACCGTATCGACGGCATCGGTAACATCACCGTCAGCGGTGCCCCTGAGCGTTACGTCTATATCGACCTCGACGCCAAGCAGCTCGACGCCTACAACCTCAGCGTGGAGATGGTTGGCAACGCCATAAGCACCAACAACCTGGACATGGCGAGCGGCACCGTAAAGATGGGCAAAGAGCAGTATCAGATGCGCGTCAAGGGCGAGTATGTGGAGAGTTCGGACATCAACGACATAGTGGTTACCACCACACAAACCGGCAAGCAGATATTCGTGCGCGACCTCGCCACAGTTAAAGATACCATCAAAGACCTCTCGCTCGACGAGAAAATCAACGGACGCGACGGAGCCCGCCTCATCATCACAAAGCAGACAGGAGCCAACACCGTGGCCATTGCAAAAGAGGTGCGCAAGAAGATGGCAGAGATAAAGAAACAGCTGCCGCCCGACATCAACATCACCATGATTTACGACTCGTCGGAAGGCATCCAGAACTCCATCAACGGATTGTCAGAATCCATCTTCTACGCCCTGCTGTTCGTGGTGCTCGTGGTGTTTGTGTTCCTCGGCGAATGGCGAAGCACCATCATCATCGGCCTGACAATACCTATATCTTTGGTCACCTCGTTCATATACCTGCTCGTCACCGACAGCTCGCTGAACATAGTGTCGATGGCATCGCTGACGATAGCTATCGGAATGGTGGTGGACGACGCTATCGTGGTGTTGGAAAACATCACCAAACACATAGAACGAGGCGAGAATCCGCGTGAGGCAGCCATCTGCGCCACCAACGAGGTGTGGATCTCGGTTATCGCGACGACGTTGGTAATCGTGGCGGTGTTCGTGCCGCTGACGATGCTCACAGGTATGGCCGGCATTATGTTCAAGGAACTCGGCTGGATCGTCACCATCGTGGTGTGCGTCTCGACCACAACCGCCATCACGCTTATCCCGATGCTCGCCAGCAAGATGCTGAAAGAGAAGAAATTCTTTGTCAACAAAGACGAAGAGGAAGCATACAAGGCCAAGCAAGCCAAGAAGAAACTTACCTTCGACAAGACCTTCGGGCGCATGTTCCGCTCGATTGAACACCGCTACGCAAACCTTCTGCGCTGGTGTCTGCGCCACAAGGTGCCAACACTCCTTTTCGCCATCGGCCTTTTCGCAGTGTCTATGATACCGTTCGCCACAGGCATGATAGGTATGGACTTCATGAAAGAGCAGGACAACGGACGTATCAGCGTCACCGTGGAGCTGCAGCGCGGCACACGCATCGAAGAGACGCTCAAGACGGCTCGCAATATCGAGAAAGACCTTCAGGACGCCCTCGGCGACGACTTGCTGGTTTACTCCACCTCGGCTGGCTCGAACGACGACGCAGGCTTCGCAGCACTCTTCAACTCTACCACCAACAACAAGATAAGCATCACCGTCCGCACCACCAAGAAATACGAGCGCAAACGCTCGCTCAACGACATGCAGGAGGCTATACGTCAGAAGTTGGCGCAGTACCCCGAAATCATAACATACCAGGTGACGCGCGGAAGCATGGGCGGCGGAGCCAGCAACCAGCTCGACCTGGAGATTTACGGCTACGACTTCGACCAGACCAACATCTACGCCCACGACCTCAAAAAACTTATCGACGACAACGTGAAAGGCGCCCGCGACACCAAGATAAGCCGCGATGAAGACCGCGCCGAGCTGAAGATAACTTTCGACAAACAGAAACTGGCCCTCCACGGACTCAACGACGCAGCGGTGGCCGCCTACGTACGCTACCGCGTCAACGGAATGCCCTGCGGCTACCTGAAAGAAGACGGCGAGGAATACGACATCGTCTGCCGCCTCAAAGAGGAATACCGCAACAGCATCACCGACATCGAGGAGCTCTCCATCATGACCGCCACCGGCCAGATAGTGAAACTCAACGAGCTGGCAAAAATCGAAGAATACTGGTGCCCGCCCAACATCGAGCGCAAAAACCGCCAGCGTTACCTCACCCTCACCGTCATGCCGTTCAAGACCTCCCTCAAAGAGCTGGCTGGACAGGTGCAGGAGCAGATCGACCAACTCGACATGCCGTCAGACATCCATGTACACCTCGGCGGAAGCTACGAAGACCAACAGGAGACCTTCGGCGATATGGGGCTCCTCGGCCTTCTCATCCTGCTGCTCGTCTATATCGTGATGGCGTCGCAGTTCGAGTCGTTCTCCAAACCGTTCATCATCATGATGTCTATCCCGTTCGCACTAACCGGCGTCATCATCGCCTTGCTGATAACCGGCACCAACCTCGACATGATCGGCGCGTTGGGTATAATACTGCTTATCGGTATCGTGGTGAAGAACGGAATCGTGCTGGTTGACTATATAAACCTCATGCGCGAACGCGGATACGAGCTGAACGAAGCTATCGCCATGTCGGGAGAATCGCGTATGCGACCCGTTATGATGACTGCACTCACCACCATCCTCGGCATGATACCTATGGCCACCTCGGCCAGCGAAGGTTCCGAGATGTGGACCACGATGGGTATCGTCGTCATCGGCGGTCTGCTCATCTCCACTCTCATCACCCTCATCGTGGTGCCGGTCCTCTACGGACTCATGGAGCGCAAAGGCGATATTGAGAAGCAGGCCAAACTGCGCAAGAAATTCATATTTATGAATATCGACTTGGATAACGCCGCCGAGAACAAAAAAGAGGAGAGTTTGTAGTCCTATCTAACATCGGACTCTACAACCTAAAACTTACAGCTTTAATATTAAAACTTACATCTCGATTATGAAATCCGTAATGATAGTCTTCAACCAGGCAAATACCGAACGTGTTGAATATATGCTCGACAAACTCGAAATCCGCGGTTTCACCTTCTGGGAGAACGTGCAAGGTCGAGGCACCGTGGACGGCGATCCCCATCGCGGCACCCACACATGGCCCGAGCTCAACAATGCAGTACTCTGTGTGGTGGACGACGAAAAGGTGGAACCATTGCTGACCACCGTCCGCAAACTCGACCTCCGAAACAAGGAAGTCGGTGTGAAAGCCTTCGTCTGGGCAATAGAGCAGATGGTATAAGTCAAGTCTCACATCAAACAAAAACCGCTCTTTGCTATTGCGAGGAGCGGTTCTATTTTCTTGTTTTTTACTTTACAAGCCAAAGATAGAGAATCGTATAATACTCGGTATGGAAATAACAATAGGTACTTATACATATTTACACCAAAAACTTGTATGATAAAGCATATAAGTGATTCTTTGGCATCTATAGTTCACATTTACCATCGGGTGATTGTCAATATTTTAACTTCAAGATAATTCACTTTGTCGTTAAAGATATTCCGGTACAAATATGGTACAACCTTCCCGACATTTCTTCGGGCACATCCAGTTCCCCAAAAATGAAAAAGTGTGATACAACTTTGTCCATTGTACCACACAACTGCTTGGTTATCCTGAGACAACCTGATTGGAAAGCAATAAAAAACGGGTGCAGAAACTCATCCAGCACCCGTTAGAAATTGGTGATTTTTAGTCTTTTACTTCACCTCTTCTTATATAATCGGTACTGGCTTTCAATAGCTTTCCGTTCTTTGGTACAATTATGGAACAAAAATCGGTTATTTACCCCATATTTTACCATCAATACCTTCAATGAACTTTTTTGCAAAAGTACGAAAAATATTCGACATACACCGTTTTTCCCGATACTTTTTTTACTAGGGGCTCACAGCTTTCCGAGTTCCCATTGTTCCACATCCATTCTTTTATTTTCACGTTCTCTGACCGTGATGTATCCCATCTGGTTTCCGAGTAAAAATGCCTTCGAAAGGTTTCGTGATTTTTTGAAAACACTGAAAGCTTTCCGAGTGGCCATCATTTCGAGATGGCTCGACAATTATCCGAGTGTCGATGGGGCTCGACGGGTGTGCAACGGACGGAACTGCTCTCATCTGTGTGACGGTGTCTGGGGGAATGACTGTTCATCCTTCCAGAGCTCGGTGATGAGAAGGTTGGAAGCTGTGAAAGTTCTGTCTATTTTTCAAATCACAAACAATATTCTCAATTTTCGTAGGGTGTTGATGGCCCGACCGGTCCTACTCCGAACTCTACGAAGGGATAGTCCGTCTCTCAACAGTGCAATCTCGTCCCCGTACTGCATTAAATAATCTACTTTAAGTTTCTTGTGTCCCATAATATTCTCCTTATAGTTTTCTTTTTATCATATTCTTTCTTCTTTGTTATTATGTAATAATAACGAAAATAATTATCTGGCATTGTATGTAATGCATTTATTTAGCATTATTTAGCCTTTGGATTACAAAAAAACACCCACCTTCCGGCGGGTGTCAAATATGGAAAAATCGAGTATCACTATTTGTCTTTTTCAAGTTGTAGTTCGAGCATTATCCAAGAAACCAGACCCGTAAGAATACCATCGTAATCTGCGTCGAGTTCTATGGTTTTGCTGCGGTCGTTTTTTGGCAAGACAGAATGCACAATAAAATCTTTGACCTTATCTGCTCCCGTTTTTTGAACTGCGGCAATGAAGTCCTGGGCATTTTCACCATAGCGTTCCTTAATCTTATCCACTGCGTCTGCAACAACATTTTTCTTTTGTGCGTGATTTTCGTTCAACCCCTGAACGAATGTGTCGAAGTCTTTGAGTTTAATCATTTCTTTCATTTTCAAATCATTTCTTTATATAGTATTTATGATGTTTTCTCATAAATACAGTATAAGAAAACAATATAACTATGCAACAGATAATCGTAATTTTCAGCAAACCGATATTTCTTCCTGACGATAATATGAAGAAGTTAAAAACATACGGACTGGTGTTCGAGAAAACGGAAAGAGCAACATTCGAGAGGATAACGAACTACATACACGACTACATCTTACCAGTAGCAGAAGTGTTCAAAGAAGGAATTGAGTATATCGAAGACTATTCCTATAAAAAGAACGGGCAAACGTTTTATGTATATGGTTCTTTGTGGCACGAGTACATCTCAAAAGCAGAGAAGAAAAAAATACGATTTGCTGTCATCGAAGACGATGGTGCCGAGTTTAAAGACGATGAGTTGTATGACAGATACCTCATCACGAATAAAGAGAAATGGGAAATGTTGAAGGTAACGAAGGATGTCGTGTGGAGCTAAAACTGGGTGTCCAAATTACACTATTCTTGGGGTTATGCTTAAATCTCCAAAATGTATCACATATCTTATTCTACTAAATAACACGAAGTTATAGTGAAAACGAAGAAAAGACTGCCTCTGAAATCCGAATTCCGAAAATAGTTTGGGTCAAGCTCTCAAAAGACCAAATTTCGTTTTGCATAAATAAAGGGAAGAGTGCTTCCCCCACGATACAAAATGTATTATGATGCTCTCGTTTGTGGTTGGGGAAGGACCACTTTCGAGGGCATCTTTTATTTTACTATGAAATACCAAATCAGTATTAAGGGTTCAAAGACAAAACCTTCGGACCCTGAATTTACAAAAATGCAGTGGCTCGAAAAAGACACTGACCAGCCCACTCTATTGGATTATCTCGGCAAGGGACATACCTATCGTGCTAACTTGTCCAACACAAAGAACGATGGATATAAGACACTCGTCAGTACCCAAGTGGTGATGATTGACGTAGATGGCAAGCAAAACCCACCAACACTGACACAATTCTTGGAACAAACCCGACTCACTCCAAGTTTCTATTACGAGACCTTCTCATCCCAGAACGGAGAACGATACCGTTTGGGATACACGCTCGACAAAGAGATTTTGAGCAAGACAGAATATAACTCCATCGCCCACATCATTTTGGAGAAGACTGGTTGTCTCGACAAGGAAATGGTCGACCCCATCTCATTTTCCGCCGTCCAGAACATCGCCGGAACGAACAAACCCGTAACAAACAACTATGTCGCTTACAGGAAGTCGGATTTCGACAGACTCATTGACGCCTACTTGCCGAAAATGGAGGTCTGCCGGAGGTTCGATATGAATCTCTCATACGACGAATACGATACAATGTGTGATTTCCTTTCCGTTGAGGGCACATTCGAGAATTTCATCAACCTTCACCCCATAGACAAAGTTCTACGCTACGAGAGTTTGCCGGATGACGAAGACGACACCTTCTATTATTGGTCGGACTACAAGTGTCTGTTAAGGAAGTTGGTTGATGGTTCTTTCTATCACAAGTACGGGGACTACTATGTCTGCAATACGTTCCACGACGGAGAAGGTAGGAGAAAGAAACTGACTGTGAATTGTTCCTTGATACATCAGATGTACCCAGACTGCACTTTGGAGGAGCTGCTCGTGCTGACTTGCAAGTGCTTCTTGAAGTATTTCACCAACGACGCCGAGGATACAATAGACAGGGAGTTCGTCTTCAACACAGTCGCCGCCGAAATGCACAGCCCGCTCTGTGCAAAGAGTCCTTATACGATAAAGAAAAGATTCAAGGTAAAGAAATATGATGAGAATGGGAAGAGAATTCATTGGAAGCGGCAAGCAAAGGAGTATTATTCCAGCCAGATGCTCTCAATGTACGATAGCGCTCTGTCTGTCGAAGATAACCTTATTCTTATTCAGAAATACTATGCTGAAAGCAAAGACAAGCATAAAGTTTCTCTCAGGACGTTAAAGAAATACTTGGATGAGAATAATGTCTTTTACTTTTCTTCTAACAATAATCCCTTAACGAAGGAGAAACCTATTACTACAATGAAAAGAATGATTAATTGTTTTATGTTTGACGAAGCTTACGTATTTCTCTTGGATAATAGAAATAACATAGGAAGAAAGCAATACTTTGAATATAAAAGACTTCTTTCAGAGAAAACAAATAAAGAATAGTTATCTTTTTTACTCTTATATCTATACAACAAAACAAGGACATTATTATATATGAGGTAAAAAAAGATAACTGTCACAAATTATTGTTATATAGAACATTGACCATTATTGAATGATTTTTCTTTCGTATTATTTCAAAAAGACGCTCAATCGCTTTTCGTTTTGTTATGTTTATTAGTGAAGACTTCATATGATTGACAAATAAATAATACATTATAAATATGAATAAGAAAGAAAGAGAGAAACTCAATAGAGTAAATGCATTGTTAAAGACGAACTTTAAAACACTTGATTGGTCGTGGATTTCTGGTAAACTGAAACTGTCGGAAATGTTCATTAGTGAGTTCCAAAACGAAGTGGATTGGTGGTTGATTTCATCAAAACAGAAACTCTCCGAGGGTTTCATCAGAGAGTTCCAGAAGAAAGTTGATTGGAGATGGATTTCTTGCAAGCAGAGGTTGTCCGAGAATTTCATTAGAGAGTTCAAGAACAAGGTCGATTGGTCTGGTATATCCGAAAAACAAAAGTTGTCCGAGGATTTCATCCGTGAGTTTAAGAAGAAAGTTCATTGGATGTGGATATCCGAGAAACAGAAACTATCGGAGGACTTTATCCGTGAGTTTAAGAATCGTGTAGATTGGTCGATAATATCCGAAAAACAAAAGCTATCCGAAGACTTCATCAGAGAGTTCAATAACAAAGTCGATTGGTCTAATATTTCCGCACATCAAAAATTGTCAGAGGACTTTATAAGGGAATTCAAGGACAGAGTCGACTGGGGTGAGGTTTCATCCCATCAAGTATTGTCCGAGGATTTCATCCGTGAGTTTGAAAGTAGTGTAGATTGGAATGAGATTACAATCCAGCAGGATGTATCAATAGATTTGGTTGGTGAGTTCCAAAATAAGGTTGATTGGGTCAAGGTTTCCGGAAATCGGAAACTGTCGAGAAACTTTCTCCGTGTATTTTCTGACAAGGTTGATTGGTCTGTTATTACCAAATCACAGAGACTGACAGAATACTTTTTACGTGAATTTAAGAACTACGTTGATTGGAAGGTGGTAACACACAAATACAAGATGTCCGAGGACTTGATTCGTGAGTTCAAGGAAAAAGTGAATTGGACGGAAATAACTCAAAAGTACAATTTGTCAGAGGACTTCATTCGTGAATTTCAAGACTACGTGGATTGGAAAGAAGTAACACGGAATTGCAAATTGTCAGAAGATTTCATAAGGGAGTTCGAGAATAAAGTTGATTGGATGAGTGTGTCATCCCAAGAGGGATTGTCGGAACAATTCATACGAGACTATATGTTCAGACTTGATTTCGAGTCGAAAGATTGTTTATACGACTTTCCGTGGTAAACACTAATATTACGAAAAAAAGCAAATCATTGAATTTGCTTTATCAAGAAAGATGACCAAGTTTCTTCGGTAGAAACATTTTCTACTTGGACGTACAATCCCTTATCAGCTTCCGACCTGTTTCCGTCAGCACATACTTTTGGTTACGGGATTTCGGTTTGTTTAAAATAGTAGGCGTAGCCAGACCTGTTTGAATCAGAATATCGACACTTGTCCGTTTGAACCTATCTCTGTTTGTCTGCCCAAACATTGTCATCAGTTCTGTCAAAGAGGTCTCGTTTTGCAATGCGCCAAAGACTTTGAATATATGTTCAAAGTTTGCCCCAACAACATTAGATATAACATTAGACACAACATTAGACAACACTTGTTTAAGTTGCTTATTGTCAAGTATATCAACACAAGACACAACATTAGACAGAACATTAGACAAGTCTTCCTCAACGAAGTCTGGATGGCAGGGGATATCTATCAAAAAATAAGCACGGTCTTCATCAGTATCGATGGTGGCTGATGCAGAACCGTTATCCTTCAATTTTCTCTGTATAGTAGGTATGCCTGTGGCTCTACCCTCGGTCAGTTCCAACTCTTTCAAGAATTCACCCAATCTACGGTTACGGTATTTCCGGCAACGGAGCGTCTGTGCCTTTCTCACCACATCCAACGGAATGGAACGGTCGGGGCCTCCGTGATTCAAGATGGAGATTCGGTTGGGCTCGACTGTAATCTCAACGGGCTCTCGCTCGTTATAATTTCTGTGGTATAGAGCATTCACCACAGCCTCCTCCAATGCTTGATAGGGATAATTGAAAAATCGAATTGAATGTTCGTCGTCGGACTGTTTCTTGATTTGCTCTTTTATCACATTTGTCCGTAGGTACGACATCGCATCTCTTATCATCATTGGCACGGAGCCTTTGATTGTCGGCAACTCGATGATGTTGTCCGGATTGTTCTCCCTGCCTTCGGGGAATATCACAATATCTACCTGGGTGGTTTTGAAGAATTTTTCGGGATGCTCACAGAACATCATAGCCGCCACGTTCTTGATGCTTCGTTTCTCCGTAGGGCCCTCCAAGAGGTCCATCTGTTCCAGAACGCCTTCAAGGTCATTTACCAAGTCCTCGTTCTGTAGTTTGCTGCCCACCTTGACCAAGTAGTCTTTCAGCAGAAGTGGCGAAATGTCCGAAAGTCTGATTTCGGGGTTGCCTCGGTCGTCGAAAGGGACTCGGTTGGCCATATTCCGAAGTTCATCCAATTGTTCGCCTTTGGCCTCAATGGTGGAGGTTCCATATCGAATGTAGAACACGGGCTTCTTCAATTTGGCCGTCACATCGGATGGTGCAGTATATGGTCGATTGATGCCGGAGGGTACCCAAATCGCCAACACATTTTGTCCATCCACATCTTCCACCGAGATTCGTGGAGCGTAGAACGGCTCAATCAGCTGGTTGTATTGGAGCATTTCCCGTTGAATCTTGTCCAACTGGGTTGTTGGAATGCCCGAAATAGGTCTCTTTGCCACCCCATTCTCTTCTTCTACACCCACGAGAATGTAGCCTCCGCCAAGGTTATCGAAATCGTTTGCAAAAGCACAGATGGTATGGTAGATTGATACTGGATTCCAACCCTTCTTGAATTCAATACGGCTGGATTCCACTTTCCGTTGGTTTAAAAGGTCTTCTATGTTGATTGGTAGTAACATATGTCGTTCTTAACGTTATTAATGAAAAATGTTTTGGTGATTACAATTACGCCACAATCAGAATAATTATTCAAAACTTCTATTTAATTCACGCTCTGATTTAGTCAATGGTATATTGTCTTCTTTGGAAATGCTTTCAGTATTCTCACAGCCAGCTTGTTTTGCCCTACTTTTAGCCCAATTCCGTAATGCATCAATTTGATTTTTCATCGTCATTGACAATGGTACAGTTTCTTTGATAGCATTCAATAAATGTATCATTTGTAATTTTGGCGTTTCTTGATTATCTGTATACGCAGCGAACATAGCCTCATTTACACATTCTTCAATTTCTGCACCATTAAAGCCTATCGAATCTTTAGCTAATCTATCTAATGAAAAATTGGTGGGATTTTGGCCTTTTTTATTCAAATGAATAGAAAAAATACTTTTTCTATCCTCTTCATTCGGCAAATCCACGAAAAAGATTTCATCAAAACGCCCTTTCCGAAGTAATTCTGGTGGTAAAAGAGAAATATTATTAGCGGTAGCTACAACAAAAACTGGCTTGTTTTTTTCTTGCATCCAAGTTAAAATGGTGGAGAAAATCCTCGCTGTGGTACCTCCGTCCGTAGAACCGCTGCTCTGTGTTCCAGAAAGTCCTTTTTCTATTTCATCAATCCATAAAACACAAGGTGCTACGGCTTCAGCGGTGGCTATAGCTCTACGTATATTATCTTCACTGCTTCCAACAAGTCCTTCAAATATTTTTCCAATATCCAAACGAAGCAATGGCATATTCCATAACGAAGCAATACATTTAGCGGTCAAACTTTTTCCACAACCAGGGACACCCAACAATAATACCCCTTTAGGTTCTGGCAACTTCCATAATTGAGCCTTAAAATCATATGCTATTTTTCTCTTTTCTAACCAAGATTTTAAGTATTCCATGCCACCAACGTTTCTCAAATCTTCGTTCACTTGATAATAATCAAGAAGTCCGCTTTTCTTGATTATTTGCTCTTTCTCTAAAGCAACTGTTCTTGGCGAATTGTCATCAAACTTGTTTTTTACAGCCGCCAGGCAATACGCCAAATCTGCTTCCATAACAGTCATACCCAAAGCAGAGTCAATTAGCCTTTTCTTTAATTCATCATTCAAGTCTGCATTTGCATTTCTTGCAACATTCATCAACACTTTTTCTAAATCAGACCTATCTGGCAATGGAATTTCAACAACAGTAACATATTTTTCCAACTCGGTGGGTAAAGTCATTACAGAGGAAACAATAATTATATGTTTCCTATAGAACCGAAGAGTTTCTGCCAATTGACGGAGTTTAATTTTTATATTTCGTTCCTCGATATATTCATGAAAGTCTTCAAGAACGAAAACTTCAGAAACGCCTCTCGCATCTGTAATTCTGGAGGATATATATTTTAATAATTCTTCGGGTTCCTCTTGGTTTGCAACAATCTTCATTGTGCCGTCTTCTGTATTCTTAACTTTCAGTCCATCAACGCAATTCCACTCGTAATACAGATAGTCTTTCCCTATTGTTTCAGCGATGCTTTGGATTTTTTGCTTTGTCCTGACGTATTCAAAAGTTGTTAAATATAATACAGGATAATATGCTTTTAGCATATTTTTTATTTGCTCGTATATGTTAGCTTCTTTCTGAATTACCATAATATTATTTGTTTTGAGTTATTGATTGAATATGTTTTGATTTATTTATCTTATCTCGATACTTTAGAGGGACTTCTTTTTTAGTCATAACACGTTTTGAACTGAAATTCAAATCCACCTCATCCATAGCAGCATGTGCTCGTTTATTGACATCATCAGGTAAATAATTTGAATCGCTTATAACCGTTCCGTCAAATAAAATAGTGAATTTTATCTGGCCAATAGGTTCTGATTCTGCCTTGTCATTACTACGACCAACCATATAAAAAGACACTTTTTCAATGTCATTTCCTATGAATTTATCATTGCTTTTAAACGAGAACCCCTTTGCCTTAAATTCACGAATTATCATGTTTTTTGAGTATTCAACATTTAGTTCGTTGTATAGTGTTTGTAGTTTCTCAACATAATCTTTCGTATTTCCCAGATAATAAGTGTTATACGTTACCTGATTGTCGTGGACTTTTATTGCAAATTCACCATAAAAGTGTTGTTGAATACCGAGGTCGGTAATCAATAAATCCCCGTTTTTTTGGACATACTTCCAATTTAGTTGCTCACAAGCTGAAATCAAGCAACTTTGATTCATAACAGAACTATCCCGAACAAATTTTGATGTTTCAAATCTTGACATTGTTATCTTCTTTTTTTCTTGTTATTTTGATATTTCTTTTGCTTATAATCCAATGCATTAAAAACCTTTATCTCATTTAACTCTTTTTCCACACTTAAGAATTCTTCCGTTTGGATAATAATGGGATATTCATTAGATATAATGTTCAAGCGGCTTTGGAACCCCTTCTTCACATCAAACGACACTATTTTGCCTTTTACTGCATCTATATCTAATGTCAACTCTTTTAGAAGATTTGAATAATAAATCTGTTTGAAATAATCAAGATTTCTTTCTTTAGATTGCTCTATCTCCGCATATTTTTTATCAAAGATGTCATAGCCTTTGTTCAAGAAAACTTGAATTTTTCCATAGTTGACACCTTTTATTTTTTGAAGAAAACCTTTATCTATTGTGGATGATGTTTGATACAATTCATTTAATTCAACAATGGTTTCATTTAGATACTTTTCTCCAAATTTTAAAAAGAGTTTCTCATATTCTTCGTCATTTTCAGAATTCCAATCCAATCGCGACATTTCTTCTTGTCTATAATTTTGTAATCCTTGTTTTACGAAGAATGAAAGTATATTATAACTTCCTGTATAATACAGGTCTTTCTGTTCCTTCGTTCTCAACCAAACTCTTTTATAGTGGAAAGCCGGAAGTTGGTGGATGTAAAAGTTGTGATATTTTCGTTCCAACTCGTACAACTTTTCTAAGGCTTCCTCATCAGCCATAGTATCAGTATCATTTTCAGGCAATGAATAAGCAATGAAAATTCGACCGCCTTTTCTTAAGTAATTTTCAAAGAAAGGTATTCTCCTAAATGTAGCATATTTTTTAATCCAAGGACTAATTATCCATAGTTCATCAGATGTTTCGTCAAACAATCGTTTCAATTCAACTTCAAATTCCAAAGAATTGAAGTGTCTTTTTATCGCCACAATCTCCTTTTGTATTGAAACAGCTCTATCAATTTCATTGTTTGCTATAGCTGTATCTATTTCATCTTGTTTCTCAATAAGTTCTTTCTCCGATTGAATTTGACTTTTTTGTTTTTGCTCTATTGTACTTTCTACAGTAAAATCATCTTCTTCTGACTCATTAAGAAACTTTTCAAGAAGTTTGTTTTTTTCATCTTCTAATGAATCAAACGATTTGGATAAAGAGTCAATAATTGCATCTTGCTTTTCATCATAAACGAGGGACCTAATTGTATTATCTCTAAAGTTTTCTAAAAGAATAACCCATACTTTCGCTAAATATCCTTCAGCACCTATGGGTTGACAAGATTTAAGTTGAAAATTTTTAGCAGGGAAATGAATTTCTGGCGCTTGTACTTCTGCTAGAGGTTTTACATCTTCAATATTTTGTGGAAGGTTTGTTCTTTGAAATGTGTCTTGTTTTTCACTTTTTAGATTGCTGAATACCTCTTTAGCGTTTTCTTTTAAATGTCCAGTAGCGTCAATATATAATTCAAAATTTCTTTCAAAAGTTGAGAATTTAACACCATTCTTTGCATATTCTCGTCCTATGTCAGTCAACCAATATACACTTTCATCTCCATCAATCATTTCGTCTTTTTTCAAGTCGTGTATGGCGGACAGTAGTATTTCTCTTTCGGCTGGGTCTGTTTCAATATCAAGTCCCAAAATGCCACCGATTGTCTTTGCTGGTGATTCCCCTTTTAGCAATATTGCACAGATTGCCTCATCGAAAAGATTAAAATCAACAGGTTGAGAACAAACACCTTTAAATTTTGTTATGGTATAATGCCAATTAAAATCAGAGAAACCAATAATTCTCTCTATCAGTTTCTTTTGCTTACTTGCAGCATCTACAATCTTCAATTCTAACGGAATTGGAATAGAATCCGTTTTATTTGAAACTTTACGTTCAGTTATTATTGCACTGTCTTCATTATGATATCCAGAAACATAGCTTTTTATATTAGAATAAACAAACTCAACTATTTCATCGCTAATTCTCTCATTTGGGTCTTCTTCACACGGGAACCCATTTTTGTTTAAAAAATCGGCGATGGCAGATATTCCTATTTTTAAATCTCTTGATATTTTTGAAAGCCTTTTACTCATAATCAACTACAGGTTTTTAAGTTGTTTAACATCTACTCGGTACATATTTGATATAGCCTCAGCATATTCTGGCTTATTAGCAAAATGCTTTTCATTCCCAACAACAATAAGCAACCTCTTTGCACGAGAAAATCCCACATTTACACGCTGTAATTCTCGAGCAAAACCTAATGCAAACGGATAGCGTATGTTTTTTTGTTCCTTACCAGTTTCATCTATTTGGATATGACTTCGTACTGTGGAAATAATTATTATATTTCTTTCCATACCTTGAAATCTGTCAACAGTGTTAATCCTAAAAGGAAGGCGGAATTCATTATCATACTTATGTTGTTCAAAGTTTCTCCATTCTTCCTTTGATAAACTTGGATAAAGGGCACTCCGTATTTTATTCATTTGAGGCATGTAATAGGTAATCACTCCAATTTCTTTTTCTTCTTCTTTTTTGAAGAAATCATTATACTCTTTAAATCCTTCGGCTTTGGTCAGAGCATAAAGAACCGTTTTTATAGCATTAATTTCTCCCTGATTTTCGTATGATGTACCTATTTTTTTCTCGGCAGTTTCGACATTCACCCAAATGGCATGAACTTTAGGTTCGATAAATGGTTGTAATGTCAGACCATGCCAACGGCTTGCTTTATCAGAAAAATCCGGCACATCCATATGTTGTCGAATTCCACATAACAATCCGTTTTCCAATTCTTCCTGGTCTTTATAGAATTGAGATATACAATTCATAATCTGTTCATGCATACGAAATTGTGTATCTAGACTCGATACAATTTTTTTCGGTGCATTGACAAACAATTTTTCAAATTGGGATGTTTTATAATCCTGCTTTGTCCAATTCTCAATCAAACTTTTTGCCCCTATTGATTCCAATGCTTCACCAAATTCTTTTTCTTCAAGCATCGGCGGTAACTGTTTATGGTCTCCTATTATTATTACTTTCTTGCCTAAAGTAAGAGGTAATACGAGTTCGGGTGGTGTTGCTTTACTCGCCTCGTCCATTATTACTACATCAAAAATAGGGTCTCCTTGAACTTCTTGATTTCTTTGAAACATAGACTGGTAAGTGGTGGCGAAGTTTCCACTTCCACATTCACTACAAGTGGCAGCAAAGACGTTTACATATTTGAAGTATTTGGTGGAAAAAACGGATTTCACAACAGACAATCTTTCGTTCAACCCTTCTTTCCATTTCTCTACGATATCAAAATACTCATTATCTTGACTGCATCTAAACTTGACATTGTTTATCCAATCATTTATAGCGTTGTCCTTACTATTAGTTTCCTCTTCAGAATTAGCTTTTGCTGAAAGCCATTGTTGCATTCGTTCGTTTGAGTACATTTTGCCCTCGTCTTCAAACCTGTCTATATTGCCGATTCTTATCGGACGCACCATCTTCTTACCCCTAAGACGTTCCAATGCATTGTCAACAGCGAGATTGGTCTGTGAAGTAACAAGTATTTTTGCCTCAGGATTACGTAACAAAGTCTGCCAAATAATTTCAGCAATTACAGTCGTTTTTCCAGTGCCTGGAGGTCCTTGAATTAAAGCCATATCAGTTGCAATCAATGCCTTTGCCACAGCTTCTAATTGTTTAGGTTGATTGGCCAACAATGGCTCATTTAAATTTGAAAGAATACTTTTTTTCTCTTCCTCTAAATCTTGAGATGAGATACGGGCATAGGTAGGGTCAAATAAAAAGTTTGGTAAATTATTGTTGGCAGGATAGCCGACACGACCAGTTCCAGGTCTCGTAACTTTTGCCATCGCCTTTATCATTCTGCCAATATTTGTTAGCTCACCGGGGAATATAGGCTTAATAAAGCCATTTTTCAAACTTTCAACATTGTTAGAGGATTCAATTAAGAATTCGTCAAACTCTTTTTTGATTCTGAATTTTAATTTATTTCGTTCCTTACGAACGAGTGTGCCAATTTGAATGCCTTCTCTAAAAATTGCATCATCTCCAAATTCTTCAATTTTTTTATTTAGTGTTTCTCGTTGCTCTTCAGTTAAGAAAACGAATGAGGCTCTACTAATGTTTTTTTTGATTTCTTTTTCTCTCTCGATTTCCAAAGATTCGTTTTTTTGAAATTCGTATGTGGTATGTCCAAATTCATTTTCAAAAGACCAATTTAGATAATTCTTGTATTTAAAGCATTCTTTATTGAAAATATCTTTGAAATCATCACGTTCATCTTCCGTATCAAAATCATAACGGAATGAAACTCTTGAATACTCTCTGTAAGGGTCATACTCAACATTTAGATTTTCTTTTCTGATATTATTTTGAATGTTTGTGATTATTGATTTACGAACAGTTTCCAACTCTGTGTTAAGAGAAACAAAAAATGTGGGGTTATATGGTTTGTTCTCTAATTCAACATCAGGGAAGATGGATGTAATACGTTGTTTTTGACACTGATAATCACTAGATGAATCTGCTGTAATTGTTATAGTTGATTTACGTATATCTACTGTTGATTTCCCATGCAAATCTGTTTGAGTTTTTATTGTTCTCAGGATTTGTAGTTGTTTTTTAGATTCTTGAGGGAAGCCAAATATATATCTTGTAGGCAATTGACGAATAGTTAAATCTTGATTCTTATTCTGAAGTTCTATTAACTTTTCTTTGAAATCAACCCAATGATTTGTCTGGTATTCTCCATCAACAATTTCTAACCCATTAATTGCAACATAATGATTAGTCGTACCATTATTACCAAAGCGATAAATCGTCTGTTGTAATAGCAACCCATACTCAGAAAAAAAACCATTCTTTATTGGTGCAGATACTTCTATTACTAATTGTTGCTTGTCATTTGATATATATGACTTGGCATATTTTAACCCGTTCCTATCTAATATTTTTTTGATAGCTCCATTCGTGGGTAGTGAATGTATTTCAGATTTCACTCTGATATTCAATACAATTTCATTTCTCTTTTCAATAGAAGCAATATTTGTAAAATTATCTTCAATACATTTCTTGACATGTAAGAAATCATCTTCTGAAATATCAATTTCGCCACTGGGCGTTATCTGCAAATCGTCATAGCCATATTCTTCTGATAATTTCTGTTGAATTTGATTGTAAATTTCCTCTTTTGAATCACTATCAGTATATTTAAATACTAATTCTCCAGAAATTGTGTTTGTCGGTGTTCCCGGTGATAACTCAAAAAAATATTCAGAAGCTATCGTGTTTAATTGAGATAATTCATCTCCACTTAATATTCGGTAAGTGTCAAACTCAACAAATGCCGTATCTTTATTAACTGCATAGTCGTTCAACTCGTTTGATGAAAAAAGTTCTTCTATTTCCTCTTCAAATCTCTTGTTCAAGTCATCTTCACTTATTGAGATGTCTACATAGGTGGTCCGTTCCCCTCCACTATTGTTTTCAGTATATGCTTGACTTACCCTTTGTATTTTCCAAACATTTTCCTTCTGCTTTACTAGTTTCTTTAGAGCTCTAACATAATTGTCCCAAATTTGTTTGTCTTTTTCTTTGTTTATGTCAATGGTAGGTATGTTGAGAGCATCTACTTTCTGATAAAAATCCGTGAATCGTTTCCCAACTCCTTTTTTTTCGTTTGAATAAAATGTGAAAAAGCAATCACATTGTTCTACATCTTTGTCTGGAACAATGCAGATAATGATTTCCTTTGCCTTCTTCACAAAGTAAGAATACGCTTTTTCAAACTGATTTATTGGTTCGTCATTTAATGAACATTGAAGTTCTATTGCCATTTCTTCTTTAATAGGCACTATGATTCTATGAACGGAATTAGTATGAGTTATGCCATAGTTGTCAATACGTTCAAAAGTTTTTATTTTTTGAAAGTAGCATATCCGTGTTTGAGATAGTAATTGTTTTATTTCACGGAAACGCATCGTGTTGTTTTCGTTTCGTTCCCAAGTACCTTCAAAATCGGTTTTGAATTTCAAGACGATTTCTATTGGAGATTCTTCTGTTTCTCCAAAGTTTACTGGGGTAAAGTTTCTTTCAAAATCGTTCATATATCACTTTGTCCTATTACTGTTTATTTTTGCTTGAAGCAAAAATAAAACGCACAAAATAATAATTTATTGTATCCAAACACAATAAAAAATGTTTCCAACCTTCTCATCACCGAGCTCTGGAAGGATGAACAGTCATTCCCCCAGACACCGTCACACAGATGAGAGCAGTTCCGTCCGTTGCACACCCGTCG